>WPCG01105211.1_pt1 | contig 226914 bp, 212 predicted proteins | sample 5403311 | NCBI WGS metagenome assembly WPCG01 (sample SAMN12869467, study PRJNA574797) | sludge metagenome | isolation source: wastewater treatment of Control | place: China:Beijing | collected 2019-05-17
CTTGATGCAGGTCGAACTGCTTCGGATAACCTTGCGCCGAATGCGCGCGGACACAGACCGCATCCCCGTTTGGAGAGCGCAGGGTGATACCGAGCCTGCCTACCGAGGCCACGGTGTCGCGGGTAATCATCTGGTAGCGCAATGCCTGTCCGTTGTCATAGCAGACCGGATCGGCTGAATGTTGTGCGGGACTCAGCATGGTGCGCACCCAGGCCATGAGATCCTCCGCCCCCCAGACCCGCTCGAACTGGTAATACGTCTTGAGTTTGGATACCTGGGCATCACGCAAGGCGATGATGCGTTCCAGCGTGCGGTATTCCACATCCTTCACCGGCATCGTGACAGACAGCAGCACCCGGTAGCGTCGCATCACGCTCGGGCGCGAACTGACGGGCGGAACGATGGATGCCTTACGGTAATGGACGGAACGCTCGGCCGTCATGCGCGCGATCAATGACCGCTGGGCGTCGTCCTGCAGCAATTCGGGGCGCACCACCTTCTTGAAATCGTTCAGAAAGGCATCAATGTCCGGGCTTCCCCACAACTGAACCTGCACCCCAACTCCGGCTGGCATGTCCCGGTAGATTTCCTGAATCAGGCGTGACATGTCGTCTGTAGCGCCTGTTTGCGGGTTCATTTCGATGGCGTAGCCAATCGCCTCGATGCTGCCTTCTGCCTCGCCCTCAATGGCGAATAATTTCTCGGTCTCCCAATACCCCGTCCAGGGCAAGAGATCAGAGAAGCGGTTGTAGTCCTGCCGCGTGGTGAAGTGGTTCTCGTCCGCCACTGGGGATGGCGTCGCAAGTTCGTCCTCGCGCGTCAGCCACGATTTGAGCGAAACAAATGGTTGCGCCAGCGCGGACATCATGGATTGCCGCTCCTCTGACCCGGTACGCTGGGCATCGCGTCATCTGCAACCGGACGTTCCTCTTCGGGCTTTTCCTTACCCCTGAGCGGGAACACCGGCTTGTACGCGTCACGAATCTGCTGCTGGTTGGTTTCGATCAGCCACTTGCCCTGGTGGACCACGGTGTAGAGATAGTGCTGATCGTGCAGATCGCCGTCCGTATCCTCCCAAGGTGCGATCCATACACGCAGCACCAAAGGCGCCATGCGAATCGGATCGCCGCTGTTCGGCGTCGCGAGGTCGCGTGGGGAGAAATAGCCAAGAGGCGGCATCGTCTCGCCATCCTTTGAATCCTTGCTGCCAGCATCCTGCGAAGGTTTATCCTGGGGTTTCGGTTGTTGCTGCCCCGGCAAGGCCTCGGCCAGGGAGTTCGCGTAAATGCCGGAAACCGACGTGCAGATCACCCCATCGGGGGCCTTGCAAGCCAGTTCCGATTTCGAGCCAGAGAGTCCGGAGAGTGAAGAACAACCCGTGCTCATCAAGGTCACGGCGGCGAGCGACAGATACCCGACCTTCATTGTGTGCCTCCCTGAACATTGGCTGCGACAGGGTTCTTCACGGCACCTAGCCAAGCGGAAATCCGCGCGGCAGCCGCAGCTCCCGGCATGGTTCGGCCATCACTCGCCACCAGGAAAGGTGTGCCGCTAACCCCCAACTTCTCAGCCAGAGGCAGAACCGCTTGATGCGGCGCTTCACAGCCCTTGGTCTTTTTGGGAACCGTGCCATCAAGCATCAGGGCGGACCAGGCGGCCGAGCGATCCTTGCTGCACCAGACCGCATCGGCCTTCGCGCGCGAATCAGGATGAAGCTGCTCCAGTGGCATGAGGAAGGTGTAGACCGTCACGTCATCCACTTTCGCCAGCTCCTGCTCCAGCTTCTTGCAGTACGGACAGTCCGGATCCGAGAACACGGCGAGCGTCCGCCGGCCCTGGCCATGCACGCTCTTGATCGCGTGTTGCAGCGGGAGTGAGGCGAAATCGACAGCCGGTGACGCCGGCTGCGCAGCATCGGCTCCGGAGGTGATGTCCTCCTGCTTCTCCATGTCAAACATGCGCCCGAAAATGAAATACCGCCCCGACTCTTCCACGAAAGCGACATTGCGGCCCATCACGACTTCGTAGATACCCGGCAGCGGGGTGGGGGAAATTGTTCCGAAGCGTGTCTTCGGGTACATCAACCGCAGATTGCGCTGGACTGCGACCTGATCGTTCGCACGTGCAGCACCACCGGCATCCATCACGGCCGCATCTGCGGCCGCAATATTCACGTTTTGAGGCGCTAGAACAGTGTTTCCTTTCACATCCTGAGCTAGCGCAAATCCCGGCATGCAGGACAGAATCAACAGTTTGGGCAACAGGGTTTTCATTCTGGTTTGGCGTCTCATGTTCTTTACCTTCTCTCGATGCTCTGGCCGCGCGTCAGCACCACGTCGACCACGCGGCCGCCGTCCACTTCAATCACCGGAAAAACCTGTTCGGCCAGCTTGATGTAATACTTCGAGAGCTGTGACATCGCGCTTCCAACGCCGGATGCCAGTCCAGCCTGCAACTCCTTGCCGTCCGTCACCGTGCTGGTGGAACCCAGCGGTGAGGTCGATACAGTGCTCGAAGATTCCTTGAACGCTTGGCCGATGCCTGAGCCAATCCCCGCTAGAAAAGCATTCGCCAGCGCCTGCCCCTGCTTGGAAACCAGTCTTCCGCGCATCCCGGCCTTGCCATCCTCACCGGCTACATACCCTTTAAGCGATACGTCGACCGCCCCACCTTTCTGGTCGATGCACGACAGCCGATCCGTCCTGATATATGCACGCTCAGAAGATATGTCGCCGTAGCCATTGGCCGTGACCACGCAATCCTTCATGTCGGCCATGTAGCGATTGGGCAACTGGGCTGGATCGAGCACCCGCATCAGAATCGGATGCGGATTGTTTTGTGCCTGTCCACCCGTCGGTGCATCCAGACCCGCCAGTAACACCACGCGCATGAACGTCCCGGCAGGAAGATAGTTCTCAGCCGATGTCTTCTCTTCCTTGACTGGGGCGGACGACATGCCGGCGGCTTGTGGCTGCGCCTGCGGTGCGGCAAGCGCAGCCACCGTCGAATCGGAAACTTCGAGCGTGAACGCGCGTTTCACCACGGGCTGCATCGGCGCATTCGGATCCATGCCAGGCTGTGCGAACTGCCCAGGCCTTCCAGGAGGGGGTGGGGGAGGGGGCGGCAATGCCGCCGAACCCATGGGTTGCAGCGGGCGTAAATTGCCTCCGGGCTGAATTACCGCTGCCGGGGGAGGCATCGGCACTTCGTTGATTCCCGCTCCGGCGGTGCCTTGCATGTATCCACCACTACTTTGTGGGATATTCACCATGTTCTGCTTGATCGCAGCGATTTCCTTGTTCAGCGCCTCGATCTTGGATGCTTCGTTCGCCCGCCAAACATCCTTGTCGTTCAGTTGCTGCCCCGGAACAGCCAAGTTGAGGCTGACCTGTTCCGGCTTGTCCACAGGAGCCTGATCGGATTTATTGCTCCCGGAGTCGGCGAACCATGCCGCAGCCAAGGCCACCCCGACAATCATGGCGCCGACGCCGCCCGCCATCATGAGTTGCTTCTTGCGGGCGGGCGAAGCCTTGAGGGTGGGTATGATTCTCGCCATTACCTCACCCCTTCGTTCCGTTTAACCACAAAGACCTGGGTGCTGCGACCCGGCTCAACGGTCAAGTCGCGCACCGACACAGCCAGTACACCTTTCTTGTAGAACTCCTGTTCGGCGACCCGAACCGGGGCGTCGCTGACGTTGAATAGGCGATACTGTTCACCCACCAGTGAATGTCCGGTTAGAACATGCTCCAGCGCAAAACGGGAGCCTTTCCAGAGGCGGATTTCCTCCCAGGTTTTCTTCACCTCCAGACCCTCCGGCATACCTTCGCCTGCCAATGCCTGAATCATTTTCTTGATCGCCTGCTGGTAACTACTGGCACGTTCTATCTCGCCAGGCTTGGCTGCAACGGAAGCAGGGACAGCCATTTCCTTGATCACGATGGTTTCCCCTGGAATATCCTGGGGCTGCAACACCAGCGTGTAGGTTTTCCCGCTTTGACTGAACACAAACACTCCGAACGGATCCTTGGCCAATGGCTGAATCAGAGCCTGCCCGGTGGTGGCGTCCGCGCTGCCAGTGAGCAGTCCGTCGTCGGCGGACTTGACCAGGCGAACCCGGCCTCCCTCGATCGAGATGCGGTTCAAGTCTCTGAGACTCACCTTGACGAACAAGGTCTTGCCCTCGACGCCTTCCACTACCTGCAGAGCGTGTGAGGACGAAGCGGCAAATAAGCAAAAAAGGCTAAGGAGCAGTGATTTCTTCAAACGGTCGGGCAGCATTCTTACCTTCTCTCATACCGGTCAGCAGCACACGGCCGCCGCGTTGGCCAAACTCAAATACGTAGGTTTTGTTCACCTGTGATGTTCTGCTGTCTCCCAGATAGGTGTTGAGTACACCCTGAACAGCGATGCGTTGTTTTGCCTCGTCCGGCATGACCGTCGCGATCGCCATGAAAGTGCTGGCGTTATCCGCCTTGATCTTTTGGGCATAAGCGCCGGCGTCGATTTCCAGCTTCCCGTAGAAGCGGGGGTCGATATAGGACTTGAGTTTGCGGTGATTAAAGTCCACGTTCTGTGGCGTCACATCGAAGTAGAGTTGGGCCAGAAACACGCCCATCTCGATCAGATATTCTTTGGAAACCTTGTCATCCTCGACCCAGAATGTTGTGTGGATCGTCGGTGGAACCAGTGTTTCGCGATGTGTGTCGCCTCGCGTCAGGAAGGCGATCAACATCAGTAGTAATGCGATCTGCGACAGGGCGAACATCATCACAGCCCATCTGCGCACACCGAGAGTGACGGCCACTTGGCCGCTCAGTTTGTCGATTCTCATTAACCAATGAACTCTCGTATGCTCGAAGGCGGTGTTGCCTTCATTCCAAGGTTGACGGGTAGATGCCAATACAGCAGGTGCATGCCATAAGCTCTGTGCTGGCCGAATTTGGCTTTGCGGTAAAGCCAGGCCATCACCAACCCGAACCCCGTGAAGCTCACGAGCCAGCCTGTAACGAGGCCAAATACAAAGAAGGACATGAACAACATGGCCACGTCGAAATCCCACCACATGAACTTGGGAGGGTCGTCCAGGCGGGTCGGGATCGTTGGCGAATCTTGATTGGCCATGCTGTTCAGTCCGCTGATGCTTCGCTTAAATCACAGCGGCGAACATGCCGTTGATGATCGTCGGGCCAAGGCCGAACACGATGGCGAAGACGATGCCCACCAGCGCCGGCATGGCGGTAGACTTAGCGAAGCCAATGAGTGCGCCGACAACGAACGCGGCGATCGCCAGCGCTTTGCCCAGATAGCCTTCGGCCCAACCTACCAGCATGTCGAACAGGGCTTGGAATTCTGTACCGGTCACACCACCGCCGGCGGTGGTGGCCCATGCCGAGCTGACCATCAGAGCGGAGAGAAGCCCCCCGACAACGACTTGTTTTTTGCTGAACATTTTCATGAAATTCATTTGATTCTCCTTGAGCGTGTGTATCGAAAGATTGGTTTCATGGTCCCGGTGTCTCAGCAGTCTCAAGGTCTCGCATCACGATGTGGCGCACCAAATCCAGCATGGCTTGCCTCGCTGTCCCATCGTTCAGACAGTATTCAATGGCGGCTGTGGCCAGTCGCCTTTCCAAGAACAGGTTTCTGTTGGGAAGGGCTCTCCCAAGCTCCTGCAGCTTGAGTTTGGTTTCCTCGCGCACAAGGACCGCCTTGTATCCCGGTTCGGTAGTGTTTTTTGTCATTCCCAATCCCTATTCGTTAATGCTGATCACCGCACGTCTTGCGTCAGGGTTCGTGCTGGGCGGATGCTCGATGCAGCATCGCGAATCGACTTTGATATTCCGGTTCGGGATTCCATTGGCGCGCATAAAAACTGCGACCGCCATTCCGCGCTTGTACGCCAGGGTTTCGTTAAATCGCTTCTTGCCTATTTGATCCGTGCTGCCAACAACAAGAAAACGTCGCGCGTCACGATGCCGTTTGAGAAAAGCATTGAGACTGGCTTTCTCGGCATGGCTGAGCCGGGCCGAGGCCAACGCAAAACGAACTGAAGTAGAGGAATGAACGGTGAGCGGCTTAGCAGCGCTATCCGATACCCTCGCTGGCATGGGAACGGCTACAGGCAGGTCAAACACCTTCGCCGTCCTTACAGGGCAATCGCCTTGATGACACATTACATAAGCGCTAATGGAATCGGACTGCGTCACTTGCCAGTTGGCAGCCATCGACGAACCTGCCCAGACCATGCCAAGCAACGTGAACATGCGTTTCACGAGGATTTCCCCATTGCCCGGTAGACTTTCCAGGCATAGCTATTTCGTGCGCGGCGGCACGCATCACCTTTGAGTCGCGTGCATGCCGCGTTGTACGCACCGACCGCTTCCCACGAAGCGCCATATCGAGTGAAGTTGTTCGCCAGCACCCAGGCCCCCAGCTTGACGCTGGTACAGGGATCGTAGAGGTGGGTCTCGGTGTATCCGAGCGACTTGATAGGGTTTCTCCGCAGCCACCGAGTATTGATCTGCATCAGTCCAATGTCTTGAGACTGTGTACTAGCTGTGTGAGTGCTGTTAACCGCATGCGGTCTCATATTCGACTCAACTTTGGCCACTGCCTTCAGCAATAGTGGAGAGACCCCATACATCTCCCCCGCCTCATCAAAACAGAAGGCGTGGGCTTGGGTATAAAAAAGGGCCGTCAAGAGGACAACCCAAGGGGAGGAGAGGGAAACCATGGGGCGAATGCTATTGATGCGCTCATCCCGCTTCCAGCGGAAATCAAAAGAATGTTTTTTTGATTGATTGCTGAAAATAAAATCAGAAATGGATAAAATTATCGGTTGCCCAAAAAAAGAAAGCCCAAGAAGGGCCAAGGGACTTACCCGAAAGGGCTTGTTCGCTTGAATAGACGCGAACACAAAGGAATACGGGGGGCTGAAGGGGAAATGCTTACTGGTTAAGGTCTATAAATGGCTGGACAAAGAGCGCCCACCAGTTTGCGTCCTAGCGGAAATCACCAAAAGCTTTTGAGAGTAAAGGCTCAGACTTGGCCTGAAAAACATTGAAAGTACAGGTCGCCTCTGTCAGATAAAAATCGGTCAGGTACTGCCATTGGCGGTGTGGGAAAAATGCGTTACTGGGCGTCCGGAGCAGGTCAGTAAGGGGTCGGTCGTAAAATCGGCGTGGTCTTCTGCTCCTCGGCCGAAGCTGCCGGTCAGGCTGGCCGTTCCATATGTCAGGTCTTCGGCTGCGAATTCAACCGGTGGATGCAACGGATTGGTGAAATCGTTCGGCGGGCGTTTCGTAGTTTAGTGTTTTCCTCGGACGCTCATTCAATTTCCGCGCTACGGCATTGAGCTTGGCTTGCGAGTAGGCCGAGAGGTCGATGCCCTTGGGGAAATACTGCCTCAATAGCCCATTCGTATTCTCATTCGTCCCACGCTGCCAAGGGTGGTAAGGATCACAGAAGTAGACCTTGATGTCGGTCGCCAAGGTGAAGCGCTTGTGGGCGGCCATCTCTGTCCCTCGATCCCAGGTCAGCGACTTGTAGAGTTCCTGCGGTAACTTGCGAGCGCTTTTGATCAACGCGTTGGTGACCGTCTCCGAATCTTTAGTGGTGAGCCTCACCAGCATCACGTAGCGTGACTGACGTTCGACAAGAGTCGCAATCTGACTGTTCTTGCTGCCGCATAGCAGATCACCTTCCCAGTGACCCGGTACTGCCCGATCTTCAACCGTGGCCGGACGCTCACTAATCGACACCGTGTCAGTGATTCTGCCGTGATTGTCTGTCTTCTGGGTGTGATGACGCGAACGGCGCATGACTCGTGTACGCCGCAAATGCGCCAGCAACTCCTTCTTCAGGGGGCCTCTGGCCTGTATGAAGAGGCTGCGATAAATGGTCTCGTGTGACACTGACTGCTCGTGTCGTCTGGATAGATGTGCTTCAGCCACCCGGCAATCTGCTCCGGCGACCACAGTGATTGGAGCTTGTTTGCCACGATGTGCGCCAGCGTTCGATTCTCCGCCAATTTACATATCTTGGGGCGACACGCCCGGTCCCAGGCGGCTTGGTCAGCCTGACTCGCCCGATAGTATTCCTGGCCACCGTTGCGATTGATCTCTCGGCTGATGGTGGAGGGGGCTCGCCCGAGTGATGTAGCTATTGAACGGATCGACTGACCCGTAACCACAGAACGCGATATCTCTTCTCGTTCAGCCAAAGTTAGCGCTAATCTCGACCGGTGTCGTTGGGCCGGTTGTATCCCGCCTGTCTCTGCCAGAATGCGTTCTACCGACGAGTGATTTCGATCAAACAATTGGGCGATCTGCTGGAGAGAGTCTCCTTTCCGCCAGCGCTCCCACATCAGCGCTTTCTGGCTTTCCGTGTAATAGATCCGAGGTCTTCGTTTCATCTGCAACACTCCTTCTGCTTGCGCAGTTTCTAGTGTGTTGCATCCACCGGTTGAATTCGCAGGCCATAAGCAGTCAAAGCGCCGTTCAACGTAGAAGTAACCGGCCTGCGCGGCTTTTCGCACAGGTCCGGTGACTGCCAGGTTAGACGGCAGTCTCGCGCCTCACTTCATCCACATGTATTGCTGGTGTTGCATCATGTGATCCATCATCATCTGCTGCATGGGCACGTATTGATCCATCATGTACTGGCGTTGCTTCAATTGCTCCGGGGTGAGCTTGGAGTAGTAGCCGCCCATTTGTCCCCACCCCATCATCGGCCCACCCATCATCATGCCAGGCCCCATCCCCGGGCCACCCATACAGCAGCCCATTCCGCCACCCGGCCCCCACATGCCGTGCATCATCTGCATATTGTTCTGCATGGTGGCCCAGTGATCCTGGAGCAGCTTTTGTCGCGTCTGCGGGTCTTGAGTCTGACGGATTTTGTCCATCTGCTCCTGCATCCTCTTCATGTTTTCCTGCGCCTGTGCCATCTGCTTGTCGAATTTTGCGACATCAGGAGCTCCCTGATTCTTAGTAGCGGAAGGTGGCTGCTCGGCTAGAGCGGGTACCGCCAAAAACAGAACAGCGGCCAATGAGACTGTCAAGACTGACTTATTCATGATCGATTCTCCTTTGCGGTTGGAAACGCTACATGACCCAATAATGCCAACTCGAACTATAGTCTACGTTTGGGCAGTGATTATTCTGCATCTGTGGCAGCCAGACAGCTCTGTCTAGCGGCAATCTGATTGAAGTAATCAACGCAGTTTGGGCATAGTCGGACTCTTGCCTCGGGCCGCTGGAGCCACCCGGCATTACCTGGAATGACACGCACACGGCTCGCCATGCGCCGCTGCCACCAACTCATGCAGGATGCCGCATTCCCTGGCGCTGTGGTTTTCTCCACATTGAGCCCGCAGCGAGGCAAGTTGGCTCTCCAGTGCGCGCAAGCTGTTGAGCCGCGCCCGAACTCGCGCAAGTTGGGCTTCGATCAACTGGTTGATGTCGCCGCATTCCGCCTCGGGGTGGGCGACGAAACCCAGCAGGCGCCGGATCGACTCCAGGGGCATGTCCAATGCCCGGCAATGCCGGATGAAGGCCAGTTGTTCCAGATGCGCCTGCCGGTAGGTTCGGTAGCCGTTGGCCTCGCGTCCTGGCTCGGGCAGCAGCCCGACCTTTTCGTAATAGCGGATGGTCTCGATATCCACCCCGGTGGCTTTCGCCAGATCACCGATGCGCATGGTTTCACTCCAATCAACAGCAAGACTTTACCCTCTTGACCCCGGAGCGGCTCCAGGGTTTCAAATGTGGTCATCTTTTCACCGAGGACATGGCAATGCCAGGTTGCTCTTGCACCGAAAGTTGTAAATCATCCAATACCGCCGTGTCGCCGCGTTATCGTCGTGCGCTGTGGGTGGCGCTGTTTCTCAATGCCGTGATGTTTGTCGTAGAAATCGCCGGCGGCCTGAAATCGGGGTCGGTGTCCCTGTTGGCGGACGCGGTGGACTTCGCAGGGGACGCCGCCAACTACGGAATATCTCTAGCGGTCTTGTCTATGGGTTTGGCCTGGCGGGCCCGCGCGGCCTTGATCAAGGGGCTCACCATGGGTGCATACGGTGTGCTGGTGCTGGCCAAGACGGCCTGGGCCGCCGCGCTGGGCGTCCCGCCCGAGCCGATGACCATGGGTCTGGTGGCGCTCTTGGCTTTGGCGGTCAACGTTGGCGTGGCGATTCTTCTCTATACTTTCCGCAACGGCGACGCCAACATGCGCTCCGTGTGGCTATGCAGCCGCAACGACGCCATTGGCAACGTGGCAGTGGCCATTGCCGCTTTGGGTGTGTTCGGCACCGGCACGGCCTGGCCCGACCTGTTCGTGGCGGGCGTGATGGCGACTTTGGCGCTGACCGCCTCGGTCGTGGTTGTGCGACAGGCCCGTGCTGAGTTAGCATCCCCGGCATGCGTAAGCTGATTATCTTCTTTCTGATTGTTTTGCCGTTGCAGTGGTCCACTGCGGCCGTGGCAGCCTATTGCCAGCATGAAACAGAAAGCAAGGCGCAGCAGCACGTCGGCCATCATGCACATGATCATCAGGCCAGCGCAGACCTTGGTGGCAGTGATCCAGCCGATTCAGACTTCGATGCTGATTGCCCAAGCTGTCACGCACATTACGTTCAGGTTGTCATTCCCGTTGACCATGCAGCCACGCCGATTTGTGGCGGCCACAATGCCACCCCCTATCGGACCACGCTTCCCGAACCGCCGCTCGGTTCCCTGTTCCGTCCTCCGCTCTCCGACCTCGCCTGATACCCCGGCGGGTTGACGTTTCAACCGTAACACTCGATTTGACGATCCCGCCGGATTTCTCGTAAATCCCGGCCGCCTTTCACTTTGGCGGCTGCATCAGGACGGGGCATCGTATGAAATTTTTTTCCCGCTCTGGAGGGCGCATGTCCCTCCTGGCGCTGGCGTTGGCAGCGCAGCTTCCAACAGCTACCGCTCAGCCGCCCGCGCCAAGCATAAATGGGCAGGCGGCAACCATCACACTGAAGCAGGTTTTCGAGGCAGCCTGGGCGCGGCATCCGGAGGCACGCGCCGCTGGATCACGGCGCGCCGCGTTGGAGGCGCGCCGTGATGTTGCCGCAAGCTGGCTGGCGGAACCGCCCAGCCTGGAATTCGCCTACAAAACCGATCAACTCAACCGCGATCAAGGCAGCCGCGAATACGGAGCCGGCCTCGCCATGCCGCTCTGGCTGCCGGGGGAGCGAGCCAGTCTGAGGACTGTGGTCGAAGCTGAAAGCACGGCGTTGAGCAGTCGTTTGACTGCGGCACGTCTGCATATGGCTGGCGAAGTGCGCGAAGCCTGGTGGTCCTTGGCCATGGCTCGCATCGACCTGGATGCTGCCGAGAGCCGCCGGCAAAATGCCGAACGGCTAGCCGCCGACGTGGCCCGGCGAGTCAGCGCAGGCGACCTGTCGCGCGCCGATGGCCACCAGGCCGCCGCCGCCGTGGCAAGTGCTGTCGGTGAAGTTGCGCGAGCGCGCGGCACGTTGGCTGAGGCGTCGCAACGACTGCGTTCGCTCACCGGCCTGCCGGCCGCGGGCTTGATGTTCGAAGCCACTGAGCCCGCACCCAATACTGCAATCGAGGCAATGCACCCGCTGTTGCGTGAGACATCTGACCGGGTCGAGACGGCGCGTCGCACCAAGGCATTGGCCGGGGTGCAAAGCCGGGCCAATCCCGAGTTGCAGTTAGCCACCACGAGCGAGCGCGCAACTTCCGGGGAGGACTATTCCCAAACCATCACGCTGGGCATGCGCATCCCTTTCGGCTCGGACAGCCGCCAGCGGGCCCGCATGGCCACAGCGTCAGCGGACGAAATCGAGGCAGAGGCCCAACTGGTTGTCGAAAGGGATCGCGTCGAGGCCAGGATCGACGCCGCGCGTTTGCGCGAGGAAGCAGCCCGCGCCCGGCTCGCTGCCGCCGAACAGCGGGCGCGGCTTGCGGGCGAGTCGCGGGCATTTTTCGAGAAGTCCTTCAGGCTCGGCGAGACCGATCTCCCCACCCGTTTGCGCATCGAGCTAGAGGCCTCCGAGGCCGAGCGTGAAGCCGCCCGCGCCCGCGTTGAATTGGCCGCTGAGGTGTCCGCTCTGCGCCAGGCCTTGGGCCTGTTACCCGAATGAACATGAGGAACATGAACATGAAATCCACCCCCATCCTGGCAGCGCTGATGCTGTCTGCCGCATGGCCGGCCTGGGCCGGCGAGGGCCACGACCACGGTGACGCGCCAGCCGCCATGGCCGGACCGGCTCTGCCCCGCTTCACTGCCGTCTCTGAACTGTTCGAACTGGTCGGCGTGCTCGACGACAAACACCTGACGCTGTATCTAGACCGCGCCGCCGACAACAGCCCGGTCAAGGACGCCAAGCTCGAACTTGAACTCGGCGGGGTCAAGGTTCCCGTCGAGGCGCACGGCGAAGGACTATTCGAAGCCACCTTGTCCAAGGCGCCCGAACCGGGGGAAATCCCGGTCGCAGCGACCGTCATGGCCGGCGGGGAAACTGATCTACTGGCCGGCGAACTCGATGTGCATGAAGCGGAAGAGGAGGCTGGAGAGGCCGCCCATGCGCACGGATGGGAAGAGTATGCCTACTGGATAGCCGCAGCCGGCATAGGTCTGGTTGGCCTGATCTGGCTGATACGTCGCATGCGCGCCCCGCGCCTTGGAGGTGTCGCATGAAGCCGCGCACTCTGATTCCTGTTCTCTGGCTCAGCCTGGCGATGGCCATGTCGACGGCTTTCGCCGGTGACGGCCACGATCACGGTGACGCTCCGCCAGCCACCAACAGCAGCGGTCCAAAGCGCCTGCCGGATGGCGGTGTCTTCCTGCCCAAGCCAGCGCAGCGCCAGATCAGCGTGCGCACGTTGCCCGTGGAAAGCGGTGCACTGCCCCGCACCTTCGAGCTGGCCGGCAAGGTCGTCATGGACCCCAATGCCGGCGGCAAGGTGCAGGCCCTCATCGCGGGCCGGCTTGAAGCAGGTCCGCGCGGTTTCCCCAACATCGGACAACGTGTTCGCAAAGGCGAGGTGCTGGCCTATGTGGTGCCGGCCGCTGGGATGATCGAACGCTCCAACCAATCCGCGCAACTGGCGGAACTGCGAGCGGCCAAGGGCCTGGCCATGAAGCGGCTGGCCCGCCTGAAGGAACTGGCCGACACGATTCCGCGCAAGGAAATCGAGGCCGCCGAAAGCGAGGTCGAAAGCCTCAGCGGGCGCATTACTGCGTTGGGTGCCGGACTTTCCAACCGCGACACGCTCGTCGCGCCGGTGGCCGGAATCGTGGCGATGAGCAATGCGGTAGCCGGGCAGGTGGTCGAGGCACGCGAAGCGGTGTTCGAAGTGGTCGATCCGAACCGCCTGCACGTCGAGGCGCTGGCCTACGACACCGGGCAGGCCCTGGACGTGGTCTCCGGCAGCCTCGCGGTTGGTGATGCGCAGGTGCCGCTGACTTTCGTCGGCGCCGCCCGCAGCCTGCGCGAACAGGCCCTGCCGCTGATGTTCCGCGGCGAGGGCGATGCCCTGTCCAGCCTGGCGGTCGGCCAGCCGGTCAAGGTGTTCGCGTTGACCCGGAGCACGGTGCAAGGCTTCCGCGTGCCAGCGGCGGCGCTGGTGAAGAACCCCTCCAACCAGACCATCGTCTGGGTCAAGACCGCCCCCGAGCGCTTCGAACCCCGCACGGTGACGGTGGAACCGCTCGACGGCGCAAACGTGGCGGTAACTTCCGGCCTGCGAGCCGGCGACCGGGTAGTGGTCCGCGCCGCGACCCTGGTTAACCAGGTCCGCTAACGGGAGGCTGAAATGTTCAAATCACTACTCGACAACAGCCTGTCCAACCGGCTGCTGGTGATCATCGCCAGCCTAGCACTCATGGCCTATGGCGCGTTCACGCTGACGCGCACCCCGGTGGACGTGTTTCCAGACCTCAACAAACCCACCGTCACCCTGATGACAGAAGCCGGTGGCATGGCGCCCGAGGAGGTCGAGCAGCTCATCACCTTCCCGCTGGAAACCACCATGAACGGCCTGCCGGGGGTGGAGAGCGTGCGCTCGGTCTCCAGCGCAGGGCTGTCCTTCATCTATGTCACCTTCGACTGGAGCACTGACATCTTTCGGGCGCGGCAAATGGTATCGGAGCGACTGTCTTCGATGGAGGAGGGACTGCCGGACGGCGTGACGCCGCGTATGGGGCCGATCAGTTCGATCATGGGCGAAATCATGCAGATCGCCATCCCCATCGACACGGCGAAGATTTCTCCCATGCAGGTGCGCGAATACGCGGACTGGGTGCTCAGGCCGCGCCTCATGGCGATCTCCGGTGTGGCGCAGGTCATCCCTATCGGCGGCGAGGTGCGCCAGTTCCAGGTGCAGCCGGATACCATCCGCATGGCGGAGTTGGGTATCGCTCACGACCAGCTCGACGACGCGCTCCGGGGGTTTTCGTCCAACACCTCGGGCGGGTTCCTGGAACTCAACGGGCGCGAATATCTGATCCGCAACCTGGGCCGCACCTCGCGCCTGGACGATCTCAAGAATCTGGCGCTCACTAGCCGCAATGGCCAGCCCATCCTGCTGCGTCAGATCGCCGAAGTGACTTTCGCACCGGCCCTCAAGCGCGGTGACGCCGGCTTCGAGGGCAAGCCGGCGGTCATCCTGGGAATCCAGAAACAGCCGACAGCCGACACCATCGCGCTCACGCGATCCATCGAGAGTGCGCTGGGCGAAATGAAACAGGGCCTGCCGACTGGCATGGCGGAGCCTCGCGTCACCTTCCGCCAGGCCAGTTTCATCGAAGCCTCCATCGACACCCTGCAAGGCAAGCTGATCGGCGCCTCGGTGTTCGTCGCGGTGATCCTGTTCTTCTTCCTGGGCACCCTGCGTCCGACCGTGATCGCGCTGACCGCCATTCCGGTGTCGATCTTCATGACCGCGCTGGTGTTCAAGTATTTCGGCATGTCCATCAACACCATGACCCTGGGCGGACTCGCCATTGCCATCGGTGGCCTGGTGGATGACGCGGTGGTGGGCATCGAGAACGTCTTGCGGCGACTGAAGGAGGACCGGGCCAAGCACCACGACCATCGCATGCATCCCATCGAACTGGTGGCCAGTGCCACCCTGGAGGTGCGCTCGGCCATCCTCTACGCCACCCTCATCATCGTGCTGGTGTTCCTGCCGCTGTTCGCCCTGCCGGGCATGGAGGGGCGGCTGTTCGTGCCGCTCGGCATCGCCTTCATCGTCTCGACCCTGGCCTCGCTGGTGGTGTCGGTGACGGTGACCCCGGTGCTGGCGTTCTACCTGCTGCCGCGCATGAAGTCCCTCGACCACGGTGATACGAAGCTCTTGGCCTGGCTCAAGGCGAAATATCGCGGCAGCCTGCAAGCGGTGCTGAACCGCCCAAGGGCGGCACTGGCGGCAGGCGCCACGGCAGTGCTCGTGGCGGCGGTAGCAGTGCCGTTCTTCCCCACCACCTTTCTGCCGCCGTTCAACGAGGGCACCCTGCTCATCGGGCTGCGCCTCAATCCCGGGGTGACCCTGGCTGAGTCGTCCGATTTGGCCCGACAGGCCGAGGTGCTGGTCAGGCAGGTGCCTGAGGTCGTCCACGTCGGACGGCGCAGCGGCCGCGCCGAACTGGACGAGCATGCCGAAGGGGTGCACGTCAGCGAACTGGATGTCGGGCTCAGGCCTGCGACTGAACTGACCCGACCGATGGACGACATCCTGGCCGACATCCGCAGTCGCCTCGTCAACCTGCCGGCGGCCATCGCCATCGGTCAGCCCATCTCGCACCGCATCGACCACATGCTGTCGGGCGTGCGCGCCCAGATCGCCGTCAAGATATTCGGAGACGACCTCGACACCCTGCGCGCCCAAGCCGACCTGCTGCGCGGCAAGCTCGCCGCCATACCGGGCTTGGCCGACCTGGAGATCGAAAAGCAGGTGCTGGCGCCCCAGATCAAGGTGCGCATCGACTACGCGGCGGCGGCGCAATACGGCGTGCCGACCCCGCAAATCCTGGCCATGCTGCAAGGTCTGGTGGAAGGCGAGAAATCCGCCCAGATCGTGGAAGGTGGGCGGCGCTTCGCCCTGGTCATGCGTCTGCCGGAATCCTCGCGCACGGTAGAGGGGCTCGGGCGCATCCAGTTCACCACCCCGCATGGCAGCGTGCCTTTATCCCGCATCGCCACCATCGAGGACGGCGACGGCCCCAACCAGATCAGCCGCGACGATGGCAAGCGCCGCATCGTGATCTCGGCCAACGCCCAAGGTCGTGCGCTTTCCGAGGTGGTCGCCGACATCCGTTCGGCGGTTGCTGCAACCCAATTGCCTGAAGGCTATTTTGTGACCCTGGGGGGGCAGTTCCAGGCTCAGGAAGAAGCCTCGAAACTGGTCGGGCTGCTTTCCGTGGTCTCGCTCACGCTGATGTTCGTGGTGCTCTACAGCCGTTACAAATCGGTGCGGTTGTCGATGCTGATCATGGCCAACATCCCTCTGGCGCTGGTCGGCGCGGTGATCGGGCTGTGGCTATCCGGACAGCCGCTGTCGGTGGCCGCGCTGGTCGGCTTCATCACACTGGCCGGCATTTCGGTGCGCAACGGCATTCTGAAGGTGAGCCACTACATCAACCTGATGCGTCGGGAGGGCGAAAGCTTCGATCACCAGATGATCGTGCGCGGCTCGCTGGAGCGTCTGGCACCGGTGCTGATGACCGCCCTGGTCACCGCCTTCGCGCTTGCGCCGCTGCTGTTCGAGGCGGAACGGCCCGGCACGGAAATCCTGCACCCGGTGGCCGTGGTGATTTTCTCCGGCCTCATCAGTTCCACCCTGCTCGACACCTACCTGACGCCCGCGCTGTTCTGGCTGTTCGGGCGCAAGGACGCCGAGCGTCTGCTCACAGATCGCGATGCCGAGGCGCTCTGATGCTCAACCCTTGTTCACTCACTTCAATGAAAGGAAGCTCCATGAAACCGATTCACTTTCTAGTTGCCCTGACCGTTGGCCTGACCGGCTCCGCCTTCGCAGCCAGCGGTCACGATCACGCCCACGAACATGCAGCACTGCATGGTGGCATCGTGGTCGAGGCCAAGGATATGGACTTCGAACTGGTCGCCAAGTCTGAAAGCCTGAACCTGTATGTGCGCGACCACGGCAACCCGGTTGATGTCGCCAAGGCAAGTGCCAAGCTAACCCTGCTGGCCGGTGGGGTGAAACAGGAAACCCTGCTCAAGCCGTCTGGCGACAAGTTGGAAGCCGTCGGGCAGTTTAAGACAGCGGGCGCCAAGGCGATTGCCCTTGTCGAGATTCCTGGCAAGTCCGCCGTGACCGTTCGATTCGTGCTGCACTGAATCGTGTGATGCATTTCATGATCGCAAGGAGAGAAAAATGAAACAAATGACAATACTGTTCCTGCTAGCACTGACCGGCTGCGCCTCTAACGTGGCGCTCAAGGACGCGGCTGATACCACCCAGGCCGTGGGAACCCTGTCGGCCTGGGGGCCAACGCATAGGATGGAGATAATGCTGGATGGGAAGCGATATGAAGGGGAATCGGTGAGAAATCCGTGCACGACGGATGCATGCCATGGCATATACAGAAACGACACCGTGGGTCTCCATAGTGGGCATACCAGCAAGGGCAGCAAGGCTACGCTTGAATCAGCCGATGGCGAGCGCTTGGTTTGCGAATGGGTCAGTCACCTTACCGATGTCAAAGGCACCTGCCAAACCCAGGATGGGCGCCTGTTCAGGTTAAAGGCGGGTGATTGATTGGAAAAATTGACTGTTAGGGAAGCGTCCGGCCTGTTTATCTTGTCGGCTGTTCTGACTGGCTGTAATGGTCGACCTGCTGCCCCACATTCCTCCTCAGCATCAGTCTGCACTGTGTCGTCACAGAGCAGTCCTCAGCTCTTCGCAGCCGCCAACGGCAGAAGCGGTTCGTGTTCTGCCGTCTAACTGAGAAAAGCGATCGTTCAAAACGAGTGGCGAGCCAACGACTGGTCTTGCGAGTGCAGCGGACGCGGTCAAGCAAAAGGCCATCGTCGCCTTTGGCCGACGACCCGCCTGTCTGAGAGAGCCTCCCTCCGTCGCTTCTATGGCCAAAGCGGTCGCACGAAGTGAACCCACGGAACGCAGGGTGGGGCAACCCCCTGGTTACAGTGCTGGCAGGCAGGGGTTTTTTGCTGCAAGGTCCATGTTATAAGAAATTATATGTTATATTTTTCTATAACATACGGAAAAGCACATGGACCAACGGAACGACAGCCCGCAACAACGCCTTACCCTTCTGGAGCTTTTGCTGGTTTGGGAAGGGCGCATTTACCGTTCGCGGGTATGCGAGCTGTTTGGCATTGGTTTGCCACGGGCCAGCCAATGGATCAAGGAAATCCGCGACCTGAACCCAACCTGGATGCAATGGGACAGCAAGTCCAGGAGCTACTTCGCTACGTCAGATTTCTACAAGCGGTACACCAAGGCCTCTCAGGCAGACATTTCCGAATCGCTTTCCCGTTACCTGTCCATGGTCGGGCTTCCCTATGCGTCGGCCATGGAGGATGGCAGTTCGGTGGCCTGGTCGGCGACGCCAAGCATCACCGCCCCGGCACCCAAGACATTCGCCAGCCTCGGAAATTCGATCAGACAGGCAAAAGCCGTCGAAATCGAATACATGTCGATGAGCGAACCGGCTCCGCATCGCCGCACGATCTATCCGCACAGCCTGGTTCTCGCCGGCCGCAGGTGGCATGTGCGCGCCTACAGCGAGGCCCATCAGGAATTCCGGGATTACGCACTGGGGCGGATCCTCGAAGTGAAGCCTTTGGCGCGTCTCGCGGATCGCACCCGATTCGATGACCCCGACTGGAACACCAAGGTCAAGGTTCGCCTGGTCGCCCACCCTGAACTCTCTCCTGCGCAGGCCAGAGTGATCCAGGCCGAATACTTCAATGGGACCGCGAGCCGCGTGGAAACCTGCCGCGCGGCTCTGGTCCCCTATTTCATTCTGGACATACACGCCGCGATGGACACAAAGATCCAGCACGCGCCCGAGTATCTGATCGCCGTTGAAAACGCACGGGAGGTGTCCAAGTGGCTTTTCAACCGCTAGGTGCTGGCGGCGCTGCCGCCTCCCTTCTGTTCACGCGGCTGCCGGAGCGGCTGTTTGCGCCGCTCGCCTCGCCCAATAAGCAGACCTACTGGGGCATCCTGTGCGCGCTCTACGACAGGCGCTTCGGCCCGGATGCCCCCTTGCCGCCCAGCCACGGATTCACGACGCGAGACATCACCCAGGACATCGAGGCCGAACTCGTCATCCACGATTCCTGGATAGACGAGGATGGCGCCACGCCCGAAACGCCGCTCAACATCCGCGCCATCACCATCTTCAACCGGCTGCATGATTGCGGGTGGCTGCGGCTGGACCGCCATGGCGTCGACAAGCGGGTTTCCATGACCCCCACGGTCAACCAGTTCCTGGGGCAGCTCATCAATTTCGCGGAGACCGGACCGATCTACGTGGCGGGCAAGATTCGCTCCATCGAAGCCAACCTGAAGCTGGTGATGGAAGGGGCCGGCGGCGACTCGCTTTCCGAGGCGGCCGACCAGGCGCGACACCTGCTCGAACACATCCGTAATACCGGCACGAACGTCCGCGACCTGATGAGCTCGCTCGGGGCGGAAGAAACCACCGCCCAGTACGTTCGCGGGTTCTTCAGCGGCTTCATCGAGCAGGTGTTCATCGGGGACTACAAGGAACTCAGGACACGCGAGCACCCGCTGTCGCGGCGCCCGCAAATCCTCCACTGGGCCGACGAACTGCATGGTTCCGAGCAGAATCGCGAGCGCCTGATCACCTGGTACGAAACCCGGCGCTTCCAGGGCGACCGCGCCCGCGCCGAGCGCATGTTCGAGCGCGACGTGCAGAAATTGCGCGACATCCAGCGGATCGACGACTACCTGGAGCGGCTGGATGACGAGATCCGCCGGGCAAACCGCCGGGCGCTGGCCTATCTGGATTACCGGCTGCGCTCCCTGCGTCCCATCGATGAGGTCGTCGATGCGGCGATCGTCCGGGTCATGGACAGTAAAACGGACGTTCACGACAGCCCGTTCCCGCCGGGCGACATGGTCAGCCCCGCCAATCTCGCCGAACCACGCCGGCAGGAGGCGCGGGAGAAGGCCACGCAACTAAGGGAGACCATCCCGACCGAGGAAGACATCGCACGGGCAAAACTCCGGGCGCTCGCACGCAATGTTCGGATGGTTAACGCCCCCAAACTCGTCGAGTTCGTGTCGCGTCAGCTTTCAGGCCGCCCTGTCGTCGCCAGCGAAGAACTCCAGATCAGCAGCGTCGCGGATGTGCGTGCCTATCAGACCTTGCTGGTGCTCGGTGCCGCCATGGATAGCGGATCGCCTGATTTGCAGCGGGAGGCCTTAGCCATGATGCGCGGCTTCCGGGTACGTCGCACCGGCGACAAGGAAGCAGAAAACAAGTGGATCACTGGCGTTCCATTCCGGATCGAGAGAGCGAAAAAACCGGCAGCTACAAAAGGAGAGGCGACATGAGCCAGTATTGGGAAAACATCGCTGCGAAAACCGACAGGCAATATGTGGCCGAGGAGTTCGAGTCGACCGCCAGCCGTCTGCTTGCAGAACAGGTTCTGTACTACGCGGACCGGCACAGCCGCATGTCCTACGGCATGATCGAGCGGTTCGAGCGCGAATTCAAGCACGTCCTCTCCCAGGTCGGCGTCGGCCTGACCGTGAACCGGCAGCTCCGCTATGCGTGCGCGATTCCGGACAACGGCAGGGCGGGCACGGCCAATACCGCACAAACGCTGCTCGCCCTTGTGCTCCGGAAGATCTACGACGAACAGGCCCGGACCGGGCAGCTGAACGATGACGGCGAAGTGATCTGCGATGCGGTCGAGCTGGAGGAAAAGTATCGCCTCTCCACGACGGGCAAGCGCGAGCTGCCTGGACGCGGCGAACTGGACGGTCTGGTGCGGACGCTTCGGCGCTGGGGCATCGTGCGCAAGGTGGATGAACATGAGTTTCCCGACGCGGTTGCCGGTGACATTCAGCCCTACGTGCTGGCCATACGTCCCGCGATCGTGGATCTGCTGGGCGAGACCGCGATTACCCGACTGGCCCAATTTACACAGTCGTACGAACCCGCAGGGGAGTCTAACGAGGACGGCGACGGTCAAGGTCCGGAGCAGCCAGAGGAAGAAGAAGCATGAAATATCTGGAAAGTATCAACCTGGTGCAGTTCTTTCTGTATGAACGAGAGCATGTCCGCATTGCCGAGATCACTGGGCTGTTCGGGGCAAACGGCAGCGGAAAGAGCTCGTTCCTCGATGCAGTCCAGATCGCCATGTTTGGCGCAAACAGCCGGCTCATGGCGCTGAACGCCCAGGCTGACGAGAACAAGACGACACGGTCGATTCGGAGCTATTGCCTCGGCCAGTACGGCGGTATGCCCGATGACCGGGTGCGGCCGAACTCGAACACCTATATCACCCTCGTCTGGCGCGACTCGGAAACCAACAAGCCCGTCTCCATGGGAGTGTGCATCTATGCCTCCAAGGACCGCGAGCAACACGATGTGCTGGGCCGCTATCTCCTCCCGGACGTCGAGTTGACGCTGGGGGATCACCTTGAGACGGTCGACGGCAAGGAAAAGCCGCGGGAATGGGCCGCCTTCAAGCAGCAACTGCTGCAGCGATCCAAAGTTTCGGGTGAGGAATGCGTGTTCCAGGAGGCCGATCGGTACATTCGCGCTTGCCTGCTCGAATTGCGCGGGTCGGGCGGTGCGCCGTCGTACGAGGCATTTATCCGCGCGTTCCGTTTTGCGCTGCGGATGCGCTTCGACAAGACCGTGGACGAGATCGTCCGCAACGACGTGCTTGAGTCCCGGCCGACAAACATTAAGAAGTTCAAGGAGGTCACCGAGTCATTCCGGCGCCTGGCCGAGATGGTGGCCGATGTCGAGCAGAAAATCGTCGACGGCACCGCGGTCCACGACACCTTTGACAATGCAGCCAAGGCCTCCAGAAAAGCCGTCACCTGGAAGGCGCTGGGCCTGGACGCGGCGCGCGAGCACGCCAACCAGGTGCACGAGCAATGCGAGGGCCGCCAGCAGGAAGCCCAAGTGGCGTTTGATTCTGCTGACAGGGAATTCCGTAGATTGAAGGACGATCAGGAAACTGCAGCCAAAAAAGCGGCCCAATACCGCAAGCTTCGCGAACAGCATGGTGCCCATGCCGATTACGCCGGTCTGGAAGGCCAGATCAGAGGGCATCATGATCGGGCCGAACGCAATACCAGAGGCATGTTTGACCAGATTTCCCAGTTCCGTGAGTTCCTGAAGAAGGCCGCGGACGCCGGTGTTCTGGATGAGGAGGTCATGCGCTCATTGAGCGCCGAATCGCAGAAACTGGCGGCCTTGCTGGAACGCTTTGAACAGGCTGAATGGACTGAAATCGAAGCGCACCTGGGCACTGCCGTTCAGGCGGCTCAAAAAGCCATGCAGGCACTGAACGACATCGATGGCACGCTGTACCAGCAGTTGGACGCCGCCAAAGCCGATTTCAAGCTCGCCACAGAATCACTCGAACGGGTCAAGCAGGGGAAGATGCCGCTCAGTCCGAACGTCGGAACCCTGATGCGCGAGCTGCGGGATGAAGGCATTAACCCGGTGGCGGTGTGCGACGTCGTCCGAATCACGAAGAAGGAATGGCAGCCTGCAATCGAGGCCTACCTGGCAAGCAACCTGCAGGCGCTACTTGTACCGGAACACGAAGAGCGTCGGGCATTCGAGGTCTATCGCGGCCTGCCGGAAAAGCGTGCCGCCTACGGCGCCAAGATCGTCATGGAGAGCCGGCAGCAGGTCGGCCGGCGCCCTGAAGACGGCACCGTCGCCGAACTGATCGAAGGCACCGACCCGGCGGCCGTGGCCTACCTGCGCGGGCTCTTCGGGGACATGGTGTGCGCCACGACCACCGCACAGGCCATGGAGCGTGGCAAGCGCACCCTGACGCAGGATGGCATGCTGGTCGGCAAAGGCACCATCGAACGCCTGAAGCTCGTCGTGGAAGGCGACCTTCGCATCAGGCGCGACGGCGGCGGGCAGCACCTTGAAGCGGCCAAAGCGCGGCTCGCTGCCTGCACGAAGGCGGTGTCGGATCTAACGGCCCAGAAACAGAGGATCGACGCGCTGGCCACGGTGCTGCGCCGCATCCCGCAGGAAGACCAGGCCCGAGGGTACCTGAAGGGCTTCTGGGACGAAGCGGAATCCGCCAAAGTCGATGCAACCGCACTCCAGAGCAAGCTGCAGGGTGCCGCCGACAAGGAATACGTGGAACTCGGCGAACAGGAAAAAGCGTGGTCGGAGAAGGCCAGAGAACTGAGTGAGTCCGTCACTGCCGCGAGCGGCAATCGCGGCATTGCCGAAAATGCATTGATCGAGCGCCAAAAGGACGTTGCCACAGCCTCTGCCAAGCTTACGATTGCCCGCGAGGCCGCCGAGGAAGCACGCAAGGATCCGGAGTACGACGCCGATTACGCGTCGCCCCATTGGGACGTCGTTCTGGAGAAGTACGGCGAGAATTACGAGGACATGGCGGCCTACTGCAAAACGAAAGAAGCTGATGCCCTTCGCGACGTGACACGCGAAGTCAGCAAGGGCAGCAATCTGCTGGGCGAATTCCTGTCCAAATACCGGGAGCAAGCCGGCGAGCAAGTGCTGGAAGACTGGCGCAAGGGACAGGCCTGGATAGCCGACATCCTCAAGCGTCTGCGGGACACCGAACTGCTCGACTACAAGGCGCAGATGGAGAACGCCTACAAGGTTTCGCAGGAGACGTTCAGGAACGACGTTGCCTTGGCGCTGAGCCAGAGCATCGAGGCGCTGGACGTGACCATGAACCAGCTGAACCGGGTATTGAAGGAGTGCCCGGCGTTCACCAACGGCGAGCGCTATCAGTTCAAGCGGGTCATCCGCCCCCACTTCAAGCAACTGCTTGAATTCGTTAAGAACATCGCATCATTCGGACCGCAAGAAGACTTGCTCGGCGGGGCCGGCGAGATCCCCGCCCAGTTTAAGGAGCTGCTGGAAGACAAGATTGCGCCGGGGGCCGGAAGCATCAAAAGCCCGCTGGACGACTACCGGGAGTTCTACGAATTCGACGTCGAGATTATTCGGGATGACCCGCTGACGGCCAAACCCAAGGTCGTTGGCCAACTGAGCAAGCGCCTCGGGCCGGGATCCGGCGGCGAGCACCGCGCGCCGCTGTACGTGATCGCCGGCGCCGCGCTGGCATCGGCCTATCGCCTCGACCGCGGCAACCGCGATGGCATCAGGCTGATCCTGCTGGACGAAGCCTTCAACAAGATGGATCCGACAAACATCACCGCCACCATGCGCTATCTGCAGGATCTGGGACTGCAGGTGCTCATGGCCAGCCCTGGCGAGAACCTCGGCGTGCTCACTGCCTACCTGCACCGCTACTACGACATCGCGAAAGACCCTGTGCGCAATGTGATCCTCATTAACGGCCACGATGTCACGGAAGAAACGCGGGAAATGTTCATGTCGGACGACCTGGACACATACCCCGAACTCATCGAGCAGGAGGTCAATCGCATGCGTGAGACGGGAACGACTGCCGCCCAGCCGGTGTAGTCGTCACATGGACACGAAGGCCCGCAACGCCCTTACGAAGCTGCTGGAAGCCGGAAATCGGGCGACAGCGGGTGTCCGCTCGACGCGGCCGGCGCTGACCCGGTCGCAACTGGCCGACTACCAGGCCACGCGCTCGCTGGCCGACAAGGAGGCATTCGAGGCGGCGATGAAGGCGGCTAGAGCCGAAGGCGCCGTGGCCCTCACTTGGGAAAAAGGCTTTGGCGAGGAAGGATTCATCCAGCGCGTCGAATTGCTCGACCTCGATGCGCTGGCGAAACTGCTTGGCGTGGAGACCGCCGCGATCCGCCTTGAAAAGGCGGCCGCGCAATTCGCCCCTCTGCTGCCGGATTTTCCGGTTCTGAACGACGTGTTGGCTCGCTGGGCCAGCCTGAAGAAGGTCCGCACCTTTGGCCCGGAGGACTCCCAGGACTGGATCGATGCTGCCCGCATCATCCGTTTCATGACCGCCGCCCGTGAAAACAGAACGGTTGACGAGCCGATCCGCGAAGTCAGCGCGCGATTGTTCAAGGACAGCAAGCGCATCGAAAAGCTAGCAGCGCCTGTCGATATCCTGCTGACGGGTGATGTGGATGCCGAGATCCGCGAGTCTGCCGATGTATGGCAGGAAATCGGGGTATTCCGTGAAGAGCAGCCGGTCCGAATGGCCGGGAAAATCGTGGTGGCGCGTACACGAGTAACGGAGTGCTTGGATGCGCCATACAGCGCATTTTCCGCATCATCTGTAATCGGGCTGGCCGGCATCCCGAAAATGGTGATGACCATAGAAAACCAGACCACTTTCCATAGCGAGGCAAAACGCCGCCATGATGAGGAAGTCTTGCTCATTTATACCGCCGGGATGCCCACCCCAGCATGGCGCGCCATGTATGTTCGGCTGCTTGGCGGCTTGCCGCCAGGTGTGCCCATCTATCACTGGGGCGATATTGACGAAGGCGGGTTCAGGATTGCCTCCATATTGGCTCAGGATGCCAGATCAGCTAGGCATACACTTCAACCGTGGATGATGCATCCAGACGACGTTCCAGAGGACCGACGCGTTAAAGCCAGACCGCACACACTAGAACGAATCCGGCGTTTTGCGAGTGCCGCAGGCTGGGGAACGCTGGGTGAGGAAATTGCAAAAGCAGGCTTTACTGCCGAACAGGAAGGACTACCCATCGTTGGGTTAGAGCAGCCCCAATAGCCGCTAATCCGGGCCACAAAAACGCGTATCACAAAACACAAAACACTTCAGCAATCAATCAAAAATACTTTGTTTGAATTAACTGCTGTAAAGCCACGGCCGAGTCCATAGCATCACGGGCATTTCCACTTCTCGCGCAAAGAGTGCCCGTGGCTTCCATAGAAGAACCCAACAATCAGGATCATCCTGTCACGCTCTTCGCACACATTGCGGCACGATTCGAAAAAATCGAACTGTCCCACTGGACGGCCGTTGTGTTTGCATGGCTTGCCCGTTATGACGGGAACGGTCGATGCTATTTTGAAGACGAAGAGGAATCCCCAGCCCATGAGGTGCTTCATTGCATCTCCGAACTGGAGCATGGGACCACAGACGACGAAGTAGCCCACGCGCTATCTCATCTTGAATTCCTTACTTGGCGTGTCCGCCATCCCGAAACCGCGGAGCGCTGGGATCCGCTCTCACTATCCCTCAGTGATTTCATCGGCGGCGACTTATCGCCCAATTGCTGGAAATGGGAAGGGACTTTCCCGTCTTCACCCGTAATTGCCTCATGGCTCATCGAACAGCTCCCACACCGCTGATGTCCGGTGATTGGCTGCTCATTGCCGCTGGAGCCTTGGGAGTGGGCGGCGTATGGGTCGTTTGGCGTATTGCCCGCCACAACGACCACGCGGCGTCCGACCATTCAACGCCATCCGGTAGCGATTCAATGGCAGCCAACCATATTAAGGTTCTCCCTGGCAAAGCCGTCCTGGATCAACTCAACCTTCAAGCCCTGGTCGACGGATGCCGTGACCGCATGGGCTTCGACTACACCCTGTTCCACCAAGACTGCATGCCCGTCATCGAGCGGGCTGCGGAATGGACTCAACTGCTACCAGCCTCGGAATCGCACCATCACGCGCAGCCCGGCGGCCTCATGACCCATATGATGGAGTCTGCAGCACACGCGCTACGCTTCCGGCAGGGCTATCTGCTTCCGGTCGGAGCAGCCCCCGAGGAAATCCCGGCTCGCAAGCACCGCTGGACTTACGCAGTGTTCCTGGCTGCGCTACTGCATGACATTGGAAGGCCTATGGCCGATATCAACGTCCAAGTTCTCCGATCGAGAAAACCCTGTGGCAAGTGGCAGCCTCTTGCTGGCTCGATGCTGGATCAGGGGTTGACGCATTACACGTTGAATTTCGAGATAACGCGGGATTACGACTTGCACAAGAAACTGCCTATCGTGCTGTTCCAGAGGCTTGTCCCTTCCCATGTTCTCGCTTGGCTTGCCGATGACGTACAGCTCATGGGCGATTTGACGAGCTACCTTTCGGGGGACGATCAAGACAAGGGTGTGTTGCGAGAGATCGTCACACGCGCCGACTCCGAGTCGGTCAAGAACAACCTGATGCAGGGACCGCGCACTCGCTTTGCCTCCGCCCGGTCGGTGCCATTGATCGAACGCCTGATGCAAGCCTTACGCCTGATGCTGGAAGAAGGGCGACTGAGCTTGAATCGGGCCGGGTCCCATGGTTGGGTTTACGATGGAAAAATCTGGTTCGTGTCCAAGCGGCTGGCCGACGAGGTACGCCAGTTCTTGACTGATCGCGAAAGCGGGGAGGGCATACCTGGCAAGGATAAGAACGATCGCCTTTTCGATACCTGGCAAGAGTACGGTGCCTTGATCCCCACCAGTGAGAACCGTGCTGTGTGGCAGGTCATGGTCAGTCTCGACGAAGGGTGGGAACAAAAGCTGACCGTGCTGTGCTTCTCGCTCGACAAACTGTTCCAGTCCCCGGTTCTTTACCCGGAAATCATGAGAGGCAAGATCATTGCCGGAAAACAGGATGCCTCATACATCCAACTGCTCGATTCGGAATCCGAGCTAACTATTGATTCCATGAGTGATACTGGCGTTGAGCCAGCCACCAACCCATTGGAGGATCCGGCCAACCAGCTGTCACTCGTCATACCGCAGCCAGATCCTACCCCCTCGCCGAATTCCGAAGAACAGCCGAAGCGAACCAGCACGGCTCTCCCTCCCATTCGCCCGCCGGCACAGCCCAGAGCGGCCGCTCTATCTGAACCTGGGGGCGCGGCTAAGGACGCAGGCTTTCTCGATGAAGATGACGCCGCGATCAAACATTCACCAAAACCCAAGCCCCCTACTGCAGCAGCATTGAAGCCGGTTGCACCTGCAGGGCAGACAGCGGCCAGGCCCAAGCCTGGCTCGAAAAAGAAGGAACCCTCTGGTGCAGCCATGCGGTTCATGCGCTGGGTTCAGGAAGGCCTCTCGGAAGGCAGCATGCCGTACAACCGCGCGGACGCCATGATTCACTTCGTTGACGAAGGAATGATGCTGGTTTCCCCGGTGATCTTTCGCAAGTTCGCCGAACTGTTCGGGGAGGAGGGCGATGGCACGCCATCGGATCGAGCAGGGAGCAAGCTGGGGACCGGCATCCAGCGCCAGGTTACCAATGCTGGCTGGAATCTGGTTACCGGAGAGAAGAAGAGCAACATCCAGCGTTACATGGTGATCGGCGCCGATGGCGAGGGCAAGAAACTGATCTCTGGCGTGGTCATACTGGATCCTGTTCGATTCGTGAATCCACTTCCGCCGAATAATCCCTGCATTGTCAGGTTCGACAAACCCATCGAACACGTCTGACATGAGCTATCCCATCGAAAATCTATTCAGGCCCGCGGTCGAATACGTGCCGGTTTTTGCCTCATTGTCCGGTGCCATTCTCCTGATGAGCGCTCACGAGTGGTTTTTCCTGCCAAAGGAGCTGATCGTGACAGCCGCTGCCGGCATGGTCCTGCATGCCGGCGTGCGACTGAGACAGGGTATTCGGGTATCCCGATTTCAGCGCAACCTTACCCGGCTACCTAAGTACATCATTCCTACCAGCGAAATTCCCGTATCGAAAAGCCGCCTTTTCCTCGGTCTTGGGTTCAAGTGGGATCAGCGCCATACCCAGCGCCTGGCGCTGGCGCGCGATCCCAAGAACCGTCGTTACATCACTCAATCCGGCCTGTATACATGGGCGCGTCGCTTCGAATTTCGCCACGAAGGGCGCGGCGGCGCCTCGGGCTGGATGGCGCGACATACCAGGAAGGAATCCTGGTGGAATCCGGTTACGCCATTGCCGCCTGTCGGCGGCGATCCGATCATTCACGGCCTGGAGCCGGACGAAACAGAAATCAGCATGGATCTGGTCGAGCGGCCCGGTCACATGGTTGTGCTGGGCACCACACGGGTCGGCAAATCACGCCTCGCCGAGGTGCTCATCACACAGGACATTCGGCGAGGCGACGTGGTGATCGTATTCGACCCCAAGGGCGATGCCGGTCTGATGACCCGCTGCTACATCGAGGCGGTTATGGCCGGGCGCGAGTTCTTCATGTTTCACTTGGGCTACCCCGACCAGTCTGCACGTTATAACCCGATTGGAAATTTTGCCCGAACCACCGAGGTCAGCACCCGTATCGCTGGTCAGCTCCCGGGCGAAGGACAGTCTGCCGCGTTCAAGGAATTTGTCTGGCGCTTCGTGAACGTGATCGCACGCGCGCGCACCACCCTCGGTTACCGTCCGGATTACCGCATGATTTATGAAGATGCGGTCAATATCGATGCCTTGGCGCTGGAATACTTACGCTTCTGGCTTGACCGGGAACACCCTGGCTGGAATGAGGCGGTTGATGCCATCGAGATGGATAAGACCCAGATTCAGCAGGCAATGAAATCTGGGCGGACGATGGATGCCATGAAAATCCTGCTGTTCGTCCGCGAGAATAATCTGCATGACCCGATAGCGGACGGCCTGGCATCCATCCTGTCGAACGACCGCAGCTATTTCGAGAAACTGGTGTCCAGTCTTTATCCCTTGCTGGAAAAACTTACCACCGGCAAAACCGCGCAGATACTGTCTCCTCAGTACGACGACCCGACTGATCCAAGGCCGATCTTCGACTGGATGAGCGTCATCGAACGCGGCGCGGTGGTTTACGTCGGGCTCGATTCGCTCTCTGATTACGAAGTGGCTGGCGCAGTTGGCAACGCCATGTTCGCCGACCTGACCTCGATCGCCGGCCAGACCTACAAGTTCGAGCAGGGCTACGGGCTGTCCACGGCCATCCCTAAGCGCAAACTGTCCATCCATGCAGACGAGTTCAACGAGCTGATCGGCGACGAATTCATCCCGCTGCTGAACAAGGCCGGCGGTGCGGGATTCCAAGTAGCGGTCTATACCCAGACCTGGGCCGACGTGGAGGCCCGCATTGGCAACAAGGCGAAGGCATCCCAGATTGGCGGCAACCTCAATACCCTGATCATGCTAAGGGTCAAGAACAAGGAAACCGCCGAAATTCTCACCGACCAGCTCCCGGATGTGCAGCTGGTCACCTCGATTCAGGCCAGTGCTGCCACAGACAGTTCAGATGATCGTGAGGTGTTGTCTTTCACCACAAGGAACGAAGATCGGATCAGCACCCAGGAAGCCCCCATGTTGTCGCCTGCTGATCTGGTGCAGTTGCCCAAGGGGCAGGCTTTTGCGCTTATCGAAGGCGGCCAGCTCTACAAAATCAGACTTCCTCTGTTCGACCCCGACGAAGCGCACCCCATTCCTGCATCGTTGGAAGATATTGCCGCGAGCATGCGTCAGAAATACGACACGCACGGCACCGAGACGGAAAATCTGGTCGTTGAAGGGAAGGGCAGTGGCTTCTAGGAATTCCGGTCTCTATGACAGCAATGTGGCAGTCGCCTTTCTGTGGCCATTGAAATGGCTTTTTGGGACGCTCTTGCTATATGTCATGCTTGGCCTGATCGCCCTCACCGCGGCTTTCCTGTTTGCCAAATATCAATGGCTGGATCCTGTGCAAGCTGCCGACGCTTTGTTCCAGTCGGAAACCGCTCGCGTCAAAGAGCTTGTACGGCCAGGAAGCCACACTGCAGGCCTTTCCACGCTTACCGAGCAGACCCAACAGTGGACTTACTGGCTTTTTTTCAAGGCGACTTCACTCCATGAAGCCACCTATGCTTATTTCTCCGGGTATCCGGTCAACGAGGTTGACCGGATGTACCTCAGCCAGTTCGTTGCGCGCAATGCACGGGAAATCTACCTGGCTATGAACGTGATTCAGGTCTACGGGATCAGGATTGGCTTCGTACTGGCTGCGACCCCTTTGTTTTTCCTGTTGTATGTCTTTGCTGGCGTAGACGGCCTGACTGAGCGTTATATCCGCCGCGCGTGCGCAGGACGCGAATCGGCGGACCTTCACAAAATTGGACGCCTTACGAAGCTGATGTTCTTCGCATCCGGGGTCACGCTGTATCTCTGCCTGCCGGTTGCAATGAGCCCGTTCTGGGTCATTGCACCGTTAACTCTAGTTTTTGCGGTGTCCACACGGGTTCAGTGGCAGTTTTACAAAAAATATTTTTGAGAGGGTCAGGCGTGAATGTTGACAAGTCTAATTAATTTGTGTCTGATGATGGCCTAGTAGGGTCAGGGATGTGGCCAGACGAGTCTACTTGAGCAATGCGGACGCCCCTTAGGGGCTTTATCAAGACCCGATAATATGCACATAATGTATATTATGTTAAATAATGATGGTCTACAGGTTTTACTGGTGCGTCTGTTTATTGATACAAGCTAACCCCGCTAACTATGCAGGCTAAGGCTGCTAACCAGTACAAGCTAAGGTTGCTAACTCGACATTTCAGCAACTGACCTAAAAATTCTGGTAACTGTACCCCGAGATTTTGCGCCGTATTCGTATCTCGTCCAGGTTGAATCCCTTCTACGATTTCAACAGATTGCAGTTTGGTCAATGACACCCGTGTACGTGGTGTTACAGACATCTCAGGCATTGGGGCAGTTCAGATGCCCCTGGCTAAACATTCCACTCTACATGCCGAGTACTCAATTAATTGCATCTTTCATGGCTCCGGCCCGTATCTCCGGCTGGGGTGTGTAAAAGAGACTGGAAGGCCCTCTGCAAAAGGAAATCAAGGGATGAGAACTAACGCGCATCATTGGGCGGCAAGCACTTTTTTTGCTATCGGGCTGTCACTTGCATTACCCATCACGGCAAGTGAAACAGCATGGTCATGCTGGTACCAGGATACCAATATTCATTGCGTGCCTGCCTTTACCCCGTCTCCCGAGGAAATCGAGAGCCCCTATCAGCGGGCGTTGAACGATTCCCGCCATGTGGATTTTCAGGACAATGGAAAATGGATCGTCATTCCCTTGCACACAGAGCCCAGAAACTGGAGCCGTGTGCAGATGCTGGTTGAGTCTGTCATGTGCGACGGCAGGCCGGGTTGCACCATAGAGCTGAATCAAACGCCTTTAAAAGCCGCCCTGCTTGATAGATGACGGCCTGTTGGATGAGTGGGCTGGCTTGAAGAGGCTGCCTTCTATTCTTTTTCCTTCGATTCAATCACGAAGACGAAGAGATCCTGACAGGCACGAAGCCGCTTCAGGTAAATCTTCCTTTCACTTTCATCCAGCGTTTCCATCACCGTCCTGAGCTTGTCGCACCGTGAAATGAGCCGCTTGAGCTCGTCTTTCTCAAGTGACATGGGATCGGCCGTTTTCTGGCAGATGCCGTCGAACTCCGCTCTCCAGCCCTGAGCATAGGCAGCAGTAGCCGGAAGAAGGTCGGACGGGAAAACCGCCCCTTCTACCGCCATGGCCAGTACGGCAAGGAGTGAAATACGCAGGAGTCTTCTCAATATCTTTTCTCTGATTTCATTGTGGGGTGGCAAGCCTTGCAGCGCTGGATTGGAAACGCCACTTTCAGATGACAGACGCCGCAGAATTCTCCATCGAGGATGCGAACCATCTCGAAATGTTTTGTGGTCTTCTTCTTGATGTTGAAGATGGCGGGATGACAGTTGTTGCAGTCAAGCCATTGAATGTGCGACTTGTGCGGGAAGACCGCGGGAGGGATTCCGGACCACTCGGCCTCAAGCGTCAGATTCTCCCTGAAGGCCACTCCTTCCGCCGGTTTGATGGAGAGAAAATGCTGGGGGCTGATTCGTCCTGACCGGATGGCTTCAGACCAGTCGATGCCGTTTCCAAATTTCGATCCAGGCAATTTCGCCGCCATCCCGGCGAATTTCTCTGACCCGTAACCCAGATCCCCGTTATGGCATTTGTCACAGTGCGGCTGGTCGTGGCCGAAAACCGTCTTGCCATCATGACAGCCTGATGCGCCGCAATGAAGGCCGGCCTTGTTCGTCTTTTCCGTGATCTCGGTCGTGTTTGCCTTCATGTTGAATTCGAGTTCGAAGTGGCAAACCCTGCAGGTATGTTTTTGCCGGTGTATCCAATGAGAAAAGGTCACCGGTTTCACGCCGTTCTGTTCCGATGTTCTATTGATGAGCAGGTTCCCATACAACTGCTGGACAGGAAGGGACGGCAGTTCCCAGTATCCAAAGGAAAGCCGGGATATCAGGATGAGGAACAGACATCCCGAGACAAGGACGGAGGTTACTGAACCGGTTTTGAATGACATCTCTGGCAATCGGTCAGGGGGAAGGCGACCGAGGTGTGGCAGACACCGCAGTATTTGCCCTCGAATATCTCAACCATCGAGTATTTCGTGCTTCCCTTCCTGACACCGAAAAATATGTCGGGATGGCAAACTTCGCAGCTGTTCCATACGGTGTGCTTCTTGTGCGAGAAAATGATGTCAGGCATTCCCTGTACCTTGGGCATGAGAACAAAGTCATTCTGGATGGGCAAGGCTTCCCGCTTTGTAGAAATACCCTCAAGGTAATCCACCAGCCTGAACATTCCGTCGGCTTCGGCCTTCTCCCAGTCGATGCCGTTGCCGAATCGCTCTTTCGGGAACCTGGTGGTATGGGCATAGAAATCGTATTCAGCCTTGACGCGCTTGCCCTCGGAATGGCAGCGATCACAGCGCCTGGGATCGTCTGAAGCTTTTTTTGAACAGGCTTCAAAGACGGTGCGGCTTTCGTGTGCCATCTTCCCGTTATGACAGGCCCCGCAATAAAAGCCTCTCATGTTGTCTGCCGCCTTTACCCTGGTTGTATTGGCTTTCATGGCAAAGGCGAGGTCAACGTGGCAAAGCCTGCACGTGAATTTCGTGCGGTGCAGCCAGTGCTCGAAGACAACGGGCGCCATCCTGCCCGGTCCCGTATAGTTGTTCATGACCACGCGGCCGTATTCATGGGGGAGCGGTCTTTTCTTTTTTATTCCGCCCTGCGCAGACACGATACCGGCTGCAAGCAGAAGCAGACAGAACGCAGTCAATATTTTCTTCAAGGATTGCTCCTTGAAAAATGGAATGGCGGCGATGCTTTCCGGATGACAAGAAAACGATCCGATCCATGGACGAAGTCAAAATCATTCAACAAGTGGCGTTTGGTAACCGGCATTGCTGCATGTCCCCTGCTCAGTGCTTCCTGCGGCCACGGACTTCACAGCCACGGTAAAGAAAAATTATTTTTTCTGACTATAGACAAACCGGCGATTAATGACAGTGATAAAACCAATTGAAATGGCCGGCCGGAATTCTCGTAAGCGGCGGGTTTGCCATTTTGATCATGCTGTTTGCCAATATGGCAAACAGGCGGACTGCGCGCTGTCCTTAACTTGTTGATCCTGAATGGCTAGAAGTTCTGGTATGGCTCTTGCGTTTCGTTTTTGGGATGCTTGCCATAAGCACGTCGCGCATTTTTTACCAACAATGAAAAGGAGGATTCGGCATGTTATTGAAGATCATGTTTCTGAGCGGATTGATGCTGTCAGCGGTGACAGTTCAGGCAGGTGACGCCATAGCGGGAAAGGCAAAATCGGAAAATTGCGCGACATGCCATGGGGACAACGGCAAGGACGATCCCCCCATCGCCGGCATGCCGGAAGCCGCTTTCACCAAGGCCATCAAAGATATTCAGGCAGGCGCGCGCGTCAGCAAAAACAAGAAAATGCTCAAGGCCGTACAGGATTTGAGTGACGGCGATATCGCCAATCTGGCTGCCTACTACTCAGGCTTGAAATAGGCTCGCTCGCAAAACCAACTCAACTGGTTTGTGCAACGCGCCCTGGCTTTCCAGGCAAGGGCATGTCGCATTTATTTTGTGAATTTGGCATCTTCGATCAACACCTTGTATTGGTAGCCCGCTCCAAGGTTCACGTTGGTCTTCAGGATGCCGCTCGCAGTCACGATATCGCCTGGCTTGGGTATTTCCATGGTCACGGCAACGATACTGTCATCAGGTGATTTTCCGCTTCCATCGTCAAGGGTGACCCAGTTCTTGCCAAGAATATTCTTGCTGACCTTCATGACTTTTGCCCGCAGCACGATTTTGCCGCCTTTCAGTTTTTCCCTTTCACTGAACAATTCCGCGATGGTCTTCCCGTCCTTGGCACTCGCGATCTCGCCCTGTTTTGGTTCGGCCACATCCGTTGAAGCCTTGATGCCCTTGTGCACGTCATCCTTGGGCATGACCTCTTTTTGTATTGCCTGTTGCGGGGCATCCTTGCCAATGACATGAATACGCGAGACAAAGCGAATCGACTCAAACGTCTTGTTCATTGCCTTGCTCTGGAAATTGCTCATGACATCGCCGCCGGTGTATTCAATTTCGTCGCCCACCGACACCTTCATGGGCAACGCGGCAAGCCACTCTTCCTTGCCTGATTCCCTGACCTTGATGTAGCTGTAACCGCCGGCATTCTGAGTAAAGGTGACTTTGCCCTTGTGAATCGCCTCGTCGGCCGCATATCCCGCTGACACTTGCAGGACAGCCCCAACAAGAACTGCGCCCATCAATCTGAATATCTTCATTTTCTCTCCATCATTCTCCGAAATTTTTCAAGGTTCTCCCTGGCGGTCCGGTCTGCCGGATCCAGCTCCAAGGCGCGTTTTACTTCGCTTACAGCATCATCCAGCCTCCCCTCCTTTGCAAGCAGTACCGCAAGATTGTTTCTCAGGCTGGAAGAATCCGCACCCAGGGAAACCGCTTTTTTCAGATTGGCATAAGCCTTGTCTCTGTCGCCAGTCTGCAGATAAAGCGTGCCCAGGTTTGAATGTGCATCCGCAAACCCAGGGTTGATCTCCACGCTTCGTTCGAAGGATTTCATCGCGCCTGGAATATCCCCTGTCTGCATTCTGGCAAGAGCAAGGTAAAAGTGCGCCTGATCGTCGGAGGGATCAAGAGCCGCGGCATTGCGCAATGCCCCCTTGGCATTGGCAATCGACCGGTTTTGGGCAAGCGCCGTGCCCCAGGCCTTCAGTAACGAGGCCGCCCTGACTTCATTCCCGCTGTCCGTGGCGACGGCAGGAAAGGACTCCATCAGTTTGTTCCCCAGCAAGGCCTGCACGTTTTCCTGCAGCGCCGTGCTCGAATAAAGGGATTTGGGTGCACGGTATTCCAGCAGCGGCAGGTTGTCGGTATTGAGCACACCCGTCTGGGCGAACTGCCTGGACTCCTCCTCGCCCAGCAGAAATGCCTTGAATACCGACGCCGCATTCGGATAACCGATCCGCGTCAGGCTGGAAGCGACTTTTGCATTCTTCTCGAACAGTTCATTGAGTGCCACTGGATCGATCCTGACCGGCTCGGAACTGCCGAGGAAGATGACATCGGGAAACTCGGGGTCGGCCCACAGGCTGACATGCGGGAAGACGGACATGAAAGTCCGGACGACCAAGCGGAAGGTTTCGACATCGACGCCATAGAGATGCATCCACTGTGCCATCAGCCCGCCTTCCTTCAGGCTGTTGCGGGCGTTGACAAAGGCTTCCCGGGTAAAGAGTCTGGAAGACCCCGCCTGCCACGGATTGGAAGGCTCCGAAATGATCACGTCGTATTTTTTATTCGCCGCAAGCACGTAGGAGCGGGCATCATCGACGATGAGCCTGAACCGGCTGTCATCAATGATGTGGTAATTCTCCTCGGCGAAGAAGGCACTCGCCTCCCGCATGGCCGGCTCGATTTCGACGCAATCGATGCCTTTCACATCATGCCGTCCCACGGCGCCAGCCGTTATGCCGCTGGCATAGCCGATGACGAGAACATCATCAGCTTCCGGTTTGACCAGCAGGGGCAGATGCCCAGCCAGCACCTGCGTGGTCATGTCCCGGTAATTGCCCGCGTCTGTCTTGCCTTCCACTACCAGGCGAACGTGCTTTCCTTCCTGGATCACGGATACCGTCGCCATCGGCCCTTCGCGGTAATAAAGCTGCCCGATCTTGGCCAGCCGCTGCTCGATGGGTATTTTTTGGTACTGGACAGCATAAGCATACGGACCGCTGGTCATCTTGAGCTTGTCCCATTCCGGCTGCCATATCAGGGCAAGCAGCAGCATGACAACCGTGGAAAATGCGGGCGCCAGGATGTTTTTACCGCCCCGCTCTTTTGTCAGGACATAAAGGGAAAGCGCAAGTCCGCTGGCAAGATTGATGAAGATGGTCAGTATCAACGTCTGCTGGATGCCCAGCTTCGGCAGCAAAACAAATCCCGCGAGAAATGCACCAAGGATCGCGCCGATGGTATTGCCCGCATAGAGCAGGCCGATCCTTCGGCCGCTGCTGCCAAAGCTTTCCACCACCAGCGCGCTGGCCACCGGGAAAGAAGCTCCCATGAACAGCGTGGCGGGCACCATGACCATAAAACAGAGCAGAAAATTAGCCATCAGGAACAGGTTGTAATTATTATCAACCGCTCCGAACAGCGAAACGAAGGCATCCGGCAGCAGGCCGAAGATGGCCGCGGTGCCCAGGGCCAGCACGCCGATCAGTATTTGGCACAGCGCAAGCAGGCCTAGCCCGGGTTTCCTGCCAAGGGAATACCGCCTGATCAGGGCACTGCCCAGTGCAATGCCGATCAGGAAAGTGGCCAGCATGAGGGTAAAGGCATAGGTGGAAGAGCCGATCACAAGAGTCAGTACGCGAGTCCAGGCCACCTCGTAGATCAGCGCGGCCATGCCGGAGAAAAACAGGATGACGGTGGCAAGGATGGCGCTGGCTGACCATCCGGATTTGTCTGCCGTGCCTTGTCCGCCCTGTTCCGGCAGCTCCGATGCAGGCACAGTCTGGCGCATGAGCGGCATGCGCCATGCGAAAACGAAAATCGCGACATTGACCAGCCCGCCGGCAATCAGCAGCGCCTGTATGCCCATCCATTGGAGCAGGAACATGCCTGCCGCAATGGCGCCGATCACCGCGCCAAGAGTGTTGATGAAATAAAGCAATGAGATGGGCCGCGCTGTATTTGATCCGCTGTCAGCCAGAAATACCTTGGTCAGGACAGGCAGTGTCCCGCCCATCATGATGGTGGGCGGAAGCAGCAAGAGCGAAGACAGCGCGAACCTGAGCAGAGCCGCTTCCCAGAAGCCGAGCGAAGCAGTTCCATTGATCAGGATGTAAGCCTTTTCGATCGCGGCAAACGTCAACGGCGTCGCCATGGCAAGCAGGCCGATGACCAGTTCGAGCTTTCCGTAGAAACGGATGGGCTCCTCGATTCTGTCTGCCCTGCTTCCCAGAATCGCCGATCCAATGGCGAGCCCGCCCATGAATACCGCCAGCACGGTGCTCACCGCCAGGATGGTGGAGCCAAAGAACAGGGTCAGCAGCCTCGTCCACACCACCTGGTAGACCAGTGCTGTCGCGCCTGAAAGCAAGAACATGACCAGAAGTTTCTTGTGCAGTGTCATGGCCATTGGCTCAGTATCAGGTCTCAATAGCTTCTCGGCGAATGGTTCGCGCCGTGGCAATTCAGGTAACACTGGCCGCTGGATGGCCCGGTTTTCTCATAATACAGTCTGCCCAGGCTGTCTGGCTGCACGATGTTCAAATCAAAGTTGATGAGATGGGCATTGTTGACAGGATTGCCCTGGGTATTGCTGATGCCGTGTGCATCGTGACAGGCGGAGCATGGCGTCCTTCTTTCCTCGATATGCTTTTTGTGATCCTTGAAGCTCTGGTCACCGAGAATGCTTGTCCGGCTGTGGCAGGAATAGCAGAGTTCATAGGCCTGGGGGCTTTCGGTGGTGTTGTCGGCCGTCGTGTAATTCTTCGCCAGCAGAAAGGCGTTATAGGAACCATGAGGTCCCCGCGGGCCATTGGCGTCATCATTGTCATGGCAGTCTGTACAGTAGATTTTGCTCGTCACTGTGTAGGGCGGCAGCAGGCTAGGTACATTCGGATTGACGCCTGGCCCTGCCACCGGATGGAAGGAAGGATTGGCCTGATCGAATTCCAGCCGGACATTCAACTGCGGGATTTGCCGGGTAATGGGAAAGCTTGTGGTGACATTGTTATCCCCGTGGCACTTGTTGCAGATTTCGTACTGATTCTGCGCGTACTTGACAGCTTGCCCCGATGCATCAATGCCGCTGACGCCTGTTATCGCGCCTGACACCAATGGCGCGCCAGATGAGGTAGTCGCATTCGACTGATGGGAATTATGGCAATCCGCGCATTCAACATGCTTGGGTGTTCCGCCCAGGACAAAGTTTTCCGCCGGGTTGTGCACACCGGCATAGTTCTGTACGAAATGTCCATAGGGTTTGGTCAGTTCGCTGCCGATGTTCTTCGTTGCCACATTGCCCGTGTGGCATACAAGGCAGTTGTCCTCCTCGATGGGATAGTTCATCAACCGCTGATGTCCGCCCGCCGAGTGAGGCACATGGCAATTGCCGCAGCCATTCTCCGAGACCGTGGCATACGTCGAGTTTGGCCAGGGATTCGTTCCCGCGCCATTCCATTGTTGGCCTGATGTGGAATGGGAGGTCAGCGTCCAGCCATCCTTGTTGTGGCAGGTGGTACACAGCCCGGAATACTGGTTTTGCATGACCAGGAATTTCCCATAATCATCCTTGTGCGGATCGTGGCAGGCGGTGCATTGCAGTTCCCTGTTCCTGTCGAGCCTGACTTCCGCGGGGAGGCTCAAGGGATCGGCAAGTTCGGTGTTGCTGGCTGTCAACGCGCTGTCGTACACGAGCGAAATGGGATGATCGTCGGACAGATCGGTGCCGAGTTTCGCGCGGCCTTCCGGCATGAAACGGATGCCTCCGGCGAAGGGAACTTCCTCGGGCCGCGTCAGCAATGCACCCAGGGCGACCGTGCCGTCATGGCAACTCAGGCAAAGTTTGGACGCGCCAGTAGGCTGGCCAATCGTGGCATGCAGGGTGGAACTCTGATAAGGCAGGTAGTTGGCCGTGCTGTCGCTGCGGTTCCAGAGATAGGGAATGTCCCGCCGCGCATGATGCGGCACATGGCAGAAGACACAGACCTCTTCCTCGGTGGTGGATTTCACCGGCCCCGGCCCGGAAATGGACAGGTTATGCTTCGTGTCCAGAATGCTGCTGGACGACACCAGGCCTGGAATGAGAAAAATCCCCATCAGGGTGAGGAGCGCCCCAAGCTGAAACAGTCTGTTTGTCATGGCAGCTCACCTCCCTTCAGATACTGGAATATCTGCACCCGTTTGTTGTACGAGTCCGAAACATAGATCATGTCCTTGCCGTCAATGAAGATTCCTGAAGGCAGCCAGAACTCGCCCAATTCCTTTCCCGGCTTTCCAAAGGACATCAGCAATTTTCCTTCCGTGCTGAAAACCTGCACATTGTCGAAAAGGGCATCCACCACGTAGATGTTTCCGTCGCTGTCCACCGCCACGCCTTTCGGCCGTGAGAAGAAGCCCGGACTATCGCCCGCGGCGCCAAATGTGCTGACATACTTGCCTTCCGGAGAAAGAACCTGCACCCGGAAATTCAGGGAATCAGTGACATGGATATTGCCGGCAGGCGAGACCGATATATGCGTCGGCAGATGGAACCGCCCTGCCTCCTTGCCTTCCTGGCCGATGACGCCTTTCAGGCTGTGGTCAGGCAGGGAAAATCTCAGGATGACGGAGTGCATGGTATCCACCACCAGCAGTTCGCCGGTGACAGGGTTGATGGCAATCCCTGTCGGCCTGCCCATCCCGCCGCTCCTGATTTCAGCAAGCTGGCTGCCTCCGTCCCTGGCGAATACACGGATGACGGCCTCGGCGGAATCGGTCACATAAATCCGCCCGCGCCGGTCATCCACCGCAATGCCGATGGGGGAAACAAAAGCCGGGGTTTTCGCGGGGAACAGAAAATACTTTTGCTCCTTTTGATCGTACACATGGACTTTCCTGAGATAGTTGTCCACCACATACAGTCTGCCCTCCGCGTCCACGGTCAGGCCATGCGGGTTGACCATGGGCGTCTCCGGCTTGCCGGACAGGTAACGCAGAAAGCCCTGCATGATGCTTTCCGAAATACCCATGTCCGCGGGCCGCGAGATGGCCTTGACGAAACTGATACGGGGAATTTCGGGCGGCGCTGGCCAGAGTATGACCGTCGCCGGCTTCTTCTCGGGCACGGCCATCTTGAAACAACCGGCAACTAGGCCAAGCAGCGCCACGGACAGCCCCAAGATCATCAGGCTGCGAGCTCGGCCCCTACCGGGAAATATCAGAGAAGGCGTGATCAATACAGTGATCTCCTGATCGTGAAATAGATGGAATGCCGGTTGCGGCTCTGGCCATTGTTCATATCCTCCTGGTTCAGGAACCGGTAGGTGATGTCAGCCGTCCAGATGCCGTAAAACCAGTCCCACCGGGCAGCCAGTCCCTTGTCCACGGTGTTGATCGATGAACCGTCGATCTCGCCATAGAAAGCCTCTGCTCTTGCCCTGCTATTGTCCGTCACCTTCCATTGCACGTCGGAACGGACACCGTGAAAATTCTCCTCCGCGCTGGTTTCCTTGAATGTTGTCTGGCCAACATAGCCCGAAACGCTGAAGAAGGCATTGTTCAGAGGCCTGAAGGTCAAGTTCTCATCCAGCCGCCAGCGGGTGGTGGAAACGCCGGATGTGCTGGTCGAGTCCTCGAATAAAAACCGGGTTGTGCTCCATTTCCATTTCAGGTCGGTGTCCAGGGTATGCCGTGTGTCCTCGGCCAGCACATCCGGGCGTATGCCACCCAGAAAATCTTGCCCGGAATGCGAATACCGGTAGTTGATGCGCCAGACAGACCAGAGATAGAAACCGAGTCCATAATTTTGGCCGTAAGTGGCGGAATCAAAGGCGGGGTTGCTCAGATAGCTGTAGCTGACCAGCACGCTCTGGCCATCCGTGATGGCGCCGAAGGGCATCCGGCTGATTCTGACCGACGTCCCGACAAGATCAAGCGTGTAATCCATGTCTCTTGTATAGATGATGCTGCCGTCCGAACTGGTCACGACAACCGTGCCCAGATCGACATTCCTGTTGTCGAGGAATGTCACGTCACCCGTGCTGAGGACATGGGCCTCATTGATCACATTGACATAGACCTCACCCACCGAACGGGTCGTTACCCTGTAGTCCTGCCCCATGCTGGCATAGATGGTTCCCCAGGGGATGCGGCGCTGGTAGTTGAAGTTCACATTGCCGCCATAATTGTCTTCCCCATCTGAGCCGGTGCTGGCGCTTGCCGTGGCAGTCGTGACGAGGTTTTCATACAGCGAGTGTGAAAGCCCGGCGGAAAGCGATGTTCGATCGATGCTGGCATCCTCGACCGTATCCCGCGTATGCATGAAGGTATAGTGGGTGCTGAATCGCTTGGTATGCCGCCAGTTCAGGGTTTCCGCCAGTGAAATACCCGATGCGTTCAATACATTACTGTCCGATTGCCTGAAGGTGAGAACCGAGTTCAGCAAGACCCGGTTGTCCGGAGTCAGCTTGTAAAGGTTTTGCAAGTTGCCGAAGATGTTTTCCGTCTGGATGTTCGACCCAGTCGCATTCCTGTCCATTTTCAGCCAGGAGGCATTGAAGGAGGTTTCATTGCTGGGCCGTGTGTGCCGCATGTTGAGCCGCACTTCATCGCGGACTTCATGGGAATCGTAAAACCCGGTCTGATCCGAGGTACTGTGGACATACGCCAGCGTGGTCGGCAACACCTTGTATTTGAGCATCAGGCTTGCGCCGTAGGTATCACTTTCGGTTTCGGATGTCGTGGCCAGACTGCTGGTCAGCACGGAGCGCTGCTTTCTGGCGAAAAGATTGATGGTGTAGGGCTTGTCCTGGAGCATTGTCATGTCAAGCGAGTAACCCAGCATGAACGTGTCGCTGCTTCGCTCGCTTCCCGGGTCGGGTTGTTCCAGCGACTGCTGCCATTCGGGCGAAAGCCTCAGGGTATAAACGAACAGCGCCGGGTGGTAGACAAATCCCTCGGTTTGAATGTCGAACCGCTCATTCAGAATGTGCGAGCTGTTTTTGGTGGAAATGAAAGGCCCCGTCCTTTCCTCGGATTCAAATCGGTAGGAAAGCTCCAATGCCAGTTTCGGTCTGTCGATGTAGTACATCATCCCGGCATACTCGGCGCGGGCGGCATTGCTGACCAGAGCCATCTGAAACAGGGCGTGGGCAATCGCGGCAGAAAGAGAAAGGCTGAAACATCCATCGTTCACAAACGATTTCCCCTCACCATGTTTCTCGGTAATCCGCCTTCAGCAGACGATGGTCCTTGCCTAGATGCGGATTATGGCAAGTGATGCAGTCGCGCTTCTCCTTGTGCGCTATCTGGTTGAACACCATGCCCCTGGCATGGCACTCCACGCACAGTTCATCCGGTTTTTTCAGCAACATGAAGGGTTCGGGGCCGGCGTGCGGCGCATGACATACGATGCAATAGCCCGCGCTGACCGGCCCATGAACTTCCAGTCCCTTGTTGGCAGCCCTCAATGGAGACTTGGTGTCATGACATCCGATACACAATTCAAGAAGTGGCGCGACCATCTTTCCGGGAACAATGCCGGGCTTTGCCAAGGCGCCCGCAGCCTCTTCCTTCTTTCCGAATCCCCTGAAGCCTCCGCTCGCGGATACTTCGTGACAGCGGAAACATTCGTTCGCGGCATAGGGCCCGTGGGAATAGAGGGTGGCCTTGACAATCACGGCTCTTTGCTTGGTTATGCCCGCCACCGGCTTTGTCTCTTCATCCGGCTTTTCCTTCTCGCCAAGCGGCGGCACCCCGGTAAAGAAAAAGGTCAACACCTTGTGGCCGGTAACGGTATTGCATCCCGTCAAGAATGAAATGGCAGCGCCACATCCCAACATCAGGATGAGCATTTTTTGCACATGCCTGTTTGCATGCGCAAAAAATAACCCGATGCCCTTCGCCAAATCACGCATGAAGGAACCGCCGTCTTCCCGGCATGTCAGCGCCCCTGTGGCGGAACGACAAGGCGCATCCGGCCACGCATGAGGTATTGATCAACCCGCTGTTCGGCATGCCATCGACACCTTATTTCTTGATGGTGCTTTCCTCCTTTTTACCGATGGCTTCGGTAAACACGGGCTTTCTCTCGACCACTGGCAAAGGCGCGCCCACCCACTCCCCGAAGCCATATACATTGAGTTTCTTGTCTCCCAGCAGATTGCCAACATAGACCAGGTATTTCACCTTGAAGTCCTTGTCAACATACTGATTGAAATACTCCACGTTGTCATAATCGATATGCAGGCCGGAAGGAAGATACATGCTGCCGGTATGAGGGCCATACCCGCCAAAAAACAGCATGAGGTCGGTTGAGTTGGGATCAAATATCTGGGTGTTTTCAAATGCCGTGTCCACGCCATATACGTAGCCGTCCCGGTCCACCGCGATGCCCTTGGGACGGGCAAAGCCGCCGAGGGTATCGCCCTGGTAACCAAAATGCTTCACGTAATTGCCGTTCGGGTCGAATTTCTGGATTCTGTAATTGAAGGAATCGTTGACATAGATATTGCCCTGCCGGTCAAGGCCCAAATGCGTTGGCCGGTTGAACTTGCCTTCGGCTTCTCCCCGTTCGCCGATTGTCTGCACGGTTTTTCCGCTTTCCTTGTCCAGGACCACAACCGCCATTTTGTTGAAGTCCACGACATAAATCCTGTTTTGATAAACTGCCACATCCATGGGCCGGTCAAGCTGGTCGTTCTCTCCATAAGTCCGGACAAACTTGTTGTCCTTGTCGAAAACCAGAATCTGCTTGCGCGCCATGTCAGCCACATACTTGACGTCGTCCTCCGACACCCACAAACCGATTGGATCGCCAATGGCGCCTTCCCGTTCGTCCTTGATGAAGTCAAACTCTTTCTTGGCCAGGTCGATGGACAGGATTTTCTTGAATGACCTGTCCAGGATGTAAATTTTCCCCCTGACCGAACCGATGTCATGCGCCCGCGCGATCTGCTTGGTCGAGGTGCGCTTTCCAACCAGCCATTCCTTGAGCCCCGATGAGGCCTTTCCTCCGATATCCTCCTCGGTGCTGATCGAGGTCAGGAACTGCAACTTGGGTGGCTGGGGCAAGGGCGGGAAAAAACCGGTCTCCGCCTTTTTCACCGTCTGGCCACATCCAGATAGCAAGCCGAATGCAAGCGCCATTAATAGGATTTTTTTCACAATACCCTCCTCGCTTCTGTTCAAAATGGTTTCCGCATAACAATGCAAATCGGAATAATGATTTTCATATCGCCTTTCCGCCGACCTTTCCCCATCTGAAAACCTGGGCTGGTAGCGGGAAACATCAAGCCCACGACCACATCGCCGAATCAAGCTTATTTCCTGTCCTTTTCACAGGATTGTTTCAGTTCCTCCGCCGTGGCGTCGTTGCCTGTCCGTGGCGTCGTTTTCAGGGTGATTGCCTCGGGCTTGCACCGGTCATATTTTATTGGGGCATGGCAGGCCGCCTCGCAGCTTCCGCCAGTTTCCGTCTTCTCGTATTTGAGGCCGAGGACTTTGTTCCCGAACTGGAAACTTGATTGGATCAGCCTGGGCTGATGACTGCTGTGCGGGTTATGGCAGGCGCCGCAGCTGCGTCCTTTCTCACGATTGACATGGCGATGATGGAGGTTGAGGTTGCCATTCCTGAACCGGGTTTCGGTGAGCGTCCTGGGCTCCTCGAATTTCTTGTTTGAATGACAGGTAAAACACAGTCCGTAGCTATCGATGGAATAGATGGCGTAAAACTCATCCGGATAATTTTTGGCCAACAATCTGCGCGTCGCGGATGCATGAGGCAGGTGGCAGGTGTTGCATTGCCCTTCGCCAAAGGGCAGGTGCTTGACGGTTTGCTTGTCTTCAAACTGTCCCTTGATGGATGCCAGCGTGCGGCCCTGCGGATCCTTGATCTGCGCGCCATGGCAGCCAAAACAGAGTTCCGGAGGCTTCTTGACCAGCAGGCGCTCGTTTTCCGAGGCGTGATGTTGATGGCAGCCCAGGCACTTTCCCTCCGCCGCCGGACCATGCGCAGTCTTGCCCTTGAACTCGTCTTCATCATGACAGCCGAAACACAGTTGAGGCGGCGCCTTCTTGAGCAGTTTTGCCTGGTCCGACTGATGCGGATCATGGCATTTGGTGCATGCGCCACCCTTGACCGGTTTATGGAGTTTCTTTTTTGTCTGGTCTTCCTCGTCATGACAGGTGTAACACAACGCGGATTTGTCTGTGGCGATTGGCTTGAAGGCATGCTTGCCGGATTCAACCGGCTTGTGGCATTTCACGCAGGTGGTGCCTTTCGATGCAGCCGGATGGATGTGCTTTTTCTTGAAAAAATCGGTGTGGCATGCCGCCGTGCAATCGGCAGCCGCATCGATCTGTGCGGGCGCCTGCGCATAAGCCGTTGTGAAAAATCCAAATGACAACACCAGCATGGTTGCCAGCCGGGAAAACAAGCGCGCTTCGTGTCTGGTTTTCATGTTCTGGTTAAGTGCACTCGCTTACCAATTTCTGCACATAATACCCAAAATAAAAGAAGGGACTGCCGCGAGTCCCTGTATAAAGCCACGTTTGCATGAACGTGGGGAGGGATGGTCTTTATTTCACATGACAAGTCAAACACATTCCCGAAGCCACACCGCCCGCGGATACTGTTTGTGCTGTTCGGAGCAAACGGGTGCCCGGCACCGCCTCCTGATCGTGAACATCATGGCAAGTTGAACATTGGACCTTGCCGTGATCAAGGGTGGAGGCCACGGTATCGCCGCTGTTCCAGCTTGCGACAGCAGGATCGGTGAAATTCTTGCCGTCCCCTGTTTCGCCGGCCGGAAACTGGATGGAGATCGGGTGGGTGCCGCGCATGTCCAGTGCGGGGCCGTTGGTGAAGCCGGGAACCTTGAACAGCGGATTGAAATCATCGATGAAAATGCCGCCGCCGGCATACTTGTCAAAACTATCGATACCAACAGTGCCGTCATGGCATCCCAGACAAAGCTTGGAATGTCCGTCCGGTTGTGCCGACTGAGTACCCGTTAAAGTCGAACTCCAGGCATTGTCATACATGGTATAGCTCGCTGTGCTCACGGCGTGATTCCACAATAATCCGTTCAAGTAACGCTGGGCAGCCTGTGAATGGTCATGCGGCACATGGCACACACGACATATTTCATTTCGGCCGTTCCAGGGTTGAAGCGAAAAATCATGCGGACTGCCCGCCGTGCCGTTTCCGTTTCCAAATGCAAATACAGGGGAAACCATTGAATAAAGCAGCAGGATGAGTGCAACAAGCAGGGCTTCATTTTTCATCATTGTTCTCCCTGATTTATACGAATCGAAATGGAGAGGTCATGGCACATCCACGACCCCTCCGGTTCCAACATCGATAACCAGCCCTTACTTGAGGTGGCAAGTCAGGCAAAGACCGGATGCCACGCCGCCCTGCGCAACGGTTTGCGCAGCACGCAGCAAGTGTGAACCGGTGGCAATGTTCTGGCTGTGAACATCATGGCAGGTGGAGCAGTGCATCTTTCCGCCAGACATCGTGGATGCCACCGTCTCACCGCCTATCCAGGTTGCCACGGCAGGATCAGTAAACTGGGTACCAATCTCCCCTGCCGGGAAAGCAATCGCCAGCGGGTGGGTGCCCCTCAGGTCCAGATTGGCGCCATCGGTAAAGCCCGGAACCTTGTAGCCGGTGGAATAACCCGTAGCCGTGCCATCGAAAAAGATCGTGCCACCTGCATACTTGTCGAAGGTGTCGATGGCTACCGTGCCGTCATGGCAGCCCAGACACAGTTTGGACGGGCCGTCTGGCTGGGCGGACTGCGCGCCAGTCAAGGTGGAACTCCAGGCATTGTCATACATGGTGTAGGTGGCCGAGCTGACTCCATGGTTCCACAATAGCCCGTTTAGATATCGCTGTGCGGCCTGTGAGTGGTCGTGTGGCACATGGCACACGCGGCAGATTTCATTCCGCCCGTTCCATGCTTCTGAAACTGCCGTGCCTGCGCCGGCGTTGCCACTTTTGCCTTTCAAACCATCGGTGAAATCGTGCGAGCTGCCAGTAACCGCAGCTTGCGCCAGTCCAGCCAAACTCAATCCTAAACCCAGTGCAACTACTCCAATTAGCCGTTTCATTTTGTATCCTCCTCAGCTTTCAGGAAATTAACTTCACTCGTAAAAAAACTTCATAAATGCTCCAAGCACATCATCCAGACAGGTTCCTCATCAGCCGCCCCTTTCATTTCACGTTGATGGACACAAACATCACCACGACCTGATTCAAGCCGTTTGCGATCTTTTATTACGCAATGTTTGGGCCAGAACAATTAACCATTTGTGATCAATACGTTATGACTTTCGCGCCCCCATAATGCATGCCACATTGACAAAGCGTTTTGCCATAATGGCAAAACGCTTTTTTTGCTTGCGCCATCTCCCCAAAAAAAACTACTGCCCGGCATTTTTTTTGTTACTTTGCTGATGGTTAATAAAATATTATTTTGGCAAAACCAGTTGCGCTGATCTGTCAGTATCGTCCCGATACCTGAAACTCGATATCTGAAATTCGGTGTGGCCAATTACAAGAATTATTTTCTGGAGGTGGAGTGGAGAGTTTCACAGCAGCCAAGACTGCAATCTTTTTTTCAGAGTTGGGTTTTCAGCATAAGCACCGGCTTGGCACCAAAGCCGCGGGCCTTAAAGACACGCATTACCTCCGCTCTGATCAATCATTCACTTGTCTGGATGAAAACAAATGAATTCCCTCGGACCAATTTCAGTTTTCTGGATGATTGCCGCCTTGCTTTTGTTCATGGCGCTGGCTTTTATCCTGCCGCCGCTTCTGCGCAAAAGGCAAGCAGTGAAGGAAACCGGACGAAGCGAGATCAACATCGCGGTTTATCGTGACCAGTTGAAGGAGCTGGAAACTGATCGCATCAGCGGCGTGCTGCCGGAAGATCAGTATCAAAGCGCCAAACATGAGATCAAAGGACGGCTGGCGGAAGATGCGCTGGCACAGGAGTCAGCCAATATCGCGGTGGCAGCCGATGGCCGCAAGCTGGGCTATGCCTTGGGCCTGTTTCTTCCTGTTGCCGCGATTGGACTTTACTTCTGGCTCGGCAATCCCGATGCCATGAACCTTGGCAAGCCAGATCCGTCCGGTAACCTTGCAATGATGGGCAAGCATGACATCATGAAAATGGTGCAGCAGGCCGAGAAAAAGGTTCAGGCCAATCCGCAGGATGCTGAAACATGGTCCATGCTGGCCAGAAGTTATGCCGCGATGCAGCGCTGGCCCGAAGCCTGGAAGTCCTACCAGTTTGCTTCCAAATTGCGTCCGGACGATGCGGGCCTGCTCGCCGGGCAGGCGGAAGCCCTGGCGGTACTCAAGGGCGGCGCGCTTGAAGGTGAATCGATGAGCCTGGTGGACAAGGCATTGCAAATTGATCCCGCTAACTCGAAAGCCCTTGAACTGGCGGCGGCCTACGCCTTCCAACGAAAAAATTTCTCCCAAGCGGCGGAAATCCTGGAAAGGCTGCACAAACAGCTTGCGCCTGACGATCCCTTTGCCAGGGAAGTCATGGCCGCGCTGACGCAGGCTCGGCAAATGGAACAGGCCGGTTCGCAGATCAGGCAGGCCGCGCCCGCCCTTCCCGCACCAACCGCGGGAGCAACCATCCGCGGCACGATAGAAATCGCCGCGGCCATCCAGTCGAAGATAAACTCCCGGGACGTGATTTTCATGTTTGCGCGGCCGGTACTAGGCGGCCCGCCGGTGGCGGTCGTGCGCGGCCCCGCCGCAAGTTTTCCGATGGATTTTGAGCTGAGCGACCGGTGGTCAATGAACCCCAACAATCTTCTTTCCATGCACAAGCAAGTAATCGTGGTCGCCCGGATTTCAAAATCCGGCGCCCCTATGGGACAGCCCGGCGATCTGGAAGGCAGCATAAAAGATGTACAGGTTGGCGCACAAGGTGTGAAACTGGTCATCGACAAGGTTTTGCCATGAGCCGAAAAATCTGCCGGGCAACCTCTTTTCGTCTCGTTTCCCCTTTCACATGGATTAAATTGAAAGAATAAGGCCTGCCGCTTCCCTGGTAGTTGCAATCGCACATATGAAAAAAAGCCTCGACACCATTGTTTTCTTCGCATTCATCCTGGTTTTCTCGGGTGTGCTGGCCATTGGCGGCGCCTCGCTGTTCATGGTCTATCAGATGATGGACAAGACTTATGCGATCGAGAAGGAAAGCAAGAATGTCGATTTCGTCAATCACCTGCACAACAAGACCTATAGCCTGATCATTGCCATCCACCATTTCGTGGTGCGCTCGGATGAGCGATACAACCAGTTGGTGACCCAGCTCTCCAATGAAATTGACGGGGATATCGGCTTTTACTTAGAGCATGAGGAAGTCTCCCCCTACCCCGAGGGCAAGGAGGAAATCAGGCTCTTGCAGCGATTGCGCGAGAACCTTCAGGCGCTCAAGGTCAGCACGGCAAGAATCAGGAAACAGCAGGACAGTGAGAAACCGACAGCGGAATCACTGACCCTCTGGGATGAAAAACTGGACAAGCATGCCTATGACATTCAGCTGCAGATCAAGGAAATCAACCGTCTCCATTTTCAGATCATCGACAGAAAGGTGGAGAAGGCCCGTAACTTCAAAGCTGTCATCCTCAATCTCTATCTGCTCTGCTCCCTGGCGGGACTGATCCTGGTCTATCTTGGTTACCGTCTCAACTCCAGGCACGTTGTTAACCCCCTGAAACAGCTTGCGGAGGCCGCTGGCAAGATAAGGGGCGGGGATTTGATGGTTCGGGTATCGACACACTCCCGGACCGAAATCGGGGCGCTCTATAACACCTTCAACAGCATGATGGACCGGTTACAGTCCCATGAGGAATATCTGGTCGAGTTCAATCAGCACCTTGAGCAAAAGGTCCAGGAACGCAGCCACGAACTGGAACAAACCCACCAGTCCCTGCGGCAGGCACAGGCCGAACTTCTGCGCATCGAAAAGCTGGCCATGCTGGGGCAGATCGCCACCAGCGTGAATCATGAAATCAGGACGCCGCTGAATGCCTTGTACATGAATCTACAGATGCTCGAGAAATCCTTCGAGAAATGCGATGGTTTCTGCAGCCACGCGCAGGAAGACGTCATTACCCGTATTTCCATGATCAATCATGAAGTGCTCAGGATTACCGACATACTGGACGAGTTCGTGCGCTACGCCCGGTTCGCGCCACCGCAGTTGCAGAACATCGACCTGAACCGTGTCGTCGCCTATGTCGCCGAAATGCTCGAAGAACGGGCGGTGCAGTCCGGAGTTAAGCTTGACCTTTCCCTGGCCGAAGGGGAAATGATTGTCTCCGCCGACGAAAACAAGCTGGTACAGGCGCTGTTGAATCTGTGCATCAATGCCATCCATGCCATGCCGGAGGGTGGAACATTGAGCCTGGCAACCGACCGCCGGGAAAGCGCCATCGAGATTTCCGTTACCGATACCGGAATTGGCATATCCGAAGAGGACATGGACAGGATTTTCCTGCCCTTCTTCACCAAGAAAGAATCCGGTCTCGGCTTTGGGTTGTCGATCGTGCAAAGAATTGTCGAGGATCATGGAGGAAAGATTTCATGCTCCAGCCGTATTGGCGAAGGCACCCGGTTCGTCATTCAGCTACCGCCACCTCAGGCTGGCAAGATTGGAGACGGTCATGACCGCATCGCTGCTGATCGTTGATGACGACAAGCTGACGCGGGAAACACTTGCCAGCGCGCTCGCCGGCGGCTATCACACTACTACAGCGAAATCGGGCCGCGAAGCACTTGAATTGCTGGAATCGGAAAAGATCGACATGGTACTGTCCGACCTGAACATGCCTGATGTGGACGGCCTCGCGCTGCTGGAAAAAATCAATCAGATGAAAACCAGGCCGACAGTCATTTTCATTACCGGCCACGCTTCCGTGGAGTCCGCGGTGCGTGCCATGAAGCTGGGGGCTTATGACTACATCACCAAGCCCGTCAACCTTGACCGCCTCACCCTCCTGCTGGAAAAGGCGCTCGAAAACAGGAATCTCAAGGAAGAGAACGAACGGCTGAGGAACGACCTCCGTGATCACCATAAACGCATTCACATGGTGGGTCAGTCCCAGATCATGAAAAACATACTCGAAGAGGTGGCGCAGGTTGCGACCACTGATGCCAGCGTGCTGATCGAGGGGGAAAGCGGCACCGGCAAGGAACTGATCGCCAGCCTGATTCATTATCACAGCCAGCGTGCTTCAGCCCCCTTCATCAAGGTGAACTGCGCCGCTTTTGCGGAAGGCGTGCTGGAATCGGAACTGTTCGGCCATGAACGCGGCGCTTTCACGGGTGCAGTATCCGCGAGAAAGGGGCGCTTCGAGCTGGCCCATGGCGGAACCCTGTTCCTCGATGAAATAGGCGATCTTCCCCTGGCCGCCCAGATCAAGCTTCTGCGCTTTCTGCAGGAGCGCACCTTCGAGCGGGTTGGCGGCAGCAAGACTTTCAAGGTCGATGTGCGGGTCATCTCGGCCACCCACAGGAATCTGGAAGAGCTCGTCAGGACGGGAGCCTTCCGCGAGGATCTGCATTACCGCCTGCGGGTTGTGCGGGTCAAGGTTCCAGCTCTGCGGGAAAGGCCGGAGGATATCGAGCCCCTGATCATGCACTTCCTGCGGCACTTCAGTGAAATCCATCACCGTCCGCTGGAGGAAATCTCCGACGAAGTGCTCCAGGTCATGAAGGCCCACAAGTGGCCCGGCAACGTTCGTGAACTGATGAACTGTGTCGAAAGCATGGTGGTCATGACAAAGGGAAATGTTGTCACCATGGACAGCATCCCCGACCACTTGCACTACATATGTGAAACCATGCAAACCGAGTCCATGGGAGCAGGAATACTGGCCGACCTGGAAAAACAGGCAATCGTCGAAGCGTTGCGCAAGACATTCGGCAACAAGGTCGAGGCTTCCAAATTGCTGGGGATTGGATTAAGAACCCTGTACCGCAAGATTGATAAATTGCAACTCTAGGAACGTCTAATCAATCGCGGCCTCTCATATGGGTGGCAAATTTAGTAGGCCCCCTCCTTTTTCTTGCCTTGTAAAAACGCACCTTTATTGGCATCAATTCATTCATTGCCTGGACACAGGAATTGACCACATAACATTGTCTATCAGTCCCAGCGAAATTATCCTCACTTACAACATCTACATTTCTTCTACGCGGTAATGAAATTACCTAAATCCAGTTCCCAACATCATCCGCCATGGTGCCGCATTTTCCTTCGCCACACTTGCCATCCATGGCCTTGTCCGCTGACGGGAGCATTTTTATCTGGCCCCGTGCCTGCAAAAAGAGCTGGTTCCAGAAAATAAGGCAGAGCGAGTAGCCTGGCATCATCGAAAAATGACTTTTGAAGCTCGCATGATCGCTCATGCCGGTGGCGTTCGCGAACCACGTGAGATGAATCACAATCACTGCTGGATTGTCAGCCCATCTGGCTTGTCTATGCCGATCGGTGAGTTATTCCATCGAAAACAAGCAAGTGGAACCTGAAGCAACACCATGCTGGTAGGTGCTTAAGTTGCAATGCTTAGCTTGAATTTGTTGTGTGCCAGCCTTCTAACCTATTGATTTATTAATACGCTGGTTAGCAGGATTAAGTTGTATCAACATCAACTCCTCTAACTAGCTATTGCGTGGTTGATGTTCTCGCTGATGACGATACGCTGGGTTTTACCCTGCACAAACAGGCAGGCCTGGTCACGTCCGGCGCCTTTTGCCGAATAAAGTGCCTTGTCCGAGCCATTGACCATTTCCTCGGCGTGGGTCATACCAATTTCCCGGTTGGCTATGCCGATGCTGATCGAGGTCTGGATGCACTGGCCTTCAATTTCGATCTTGAGGTTTCTGACGGTTTTGAGCAGCCTATCAGCCACGATCATGGCAGACTTGCGGTCGGCATCATGGCAAACAACCATGAATTCCTCGCCACCCATGCGGCATACGTTGTCATGTTTTCTGGCGGAAGATTCGATGGCCTTGGCCACTTTTTGCAGCACCACATCTCCGGTCGCATGGCCATACCGGTCGTTGATCGATTTGAAACGGTCTATGTCGACGATAAGCACGGCCATGGGCTGGGAGGTGCGCTCCGAGTTGCTCCAGGCCTTGGCCAGGGCATCCATGCCGGCGCGGCGGTTGGGTAGCCCGGTCAGCAGATCGGTCATGGCGGTGCGCTCAAGCCGGCGGTTGGTAATGGCGAGTTCCGCGGCAAACTGTTTCAACTGCGCCCTGTCCTTTTCCCATGATTCGAGCAGATTTACATAATGCATGGCGGCACGCATGCGCGCGTTGAGCGCACGAGTATTGACTGGCTTGGCGACGTAGTCGTCCACACCTGCTTCAAACGCCTCAACGATTTTTGCTTCTGTTTCCTCGCCAGTCAGCATAATGACGTACATGGATTGTCCCCAGTCCGTCGAGCGCAGGGCACGGCAGAATTCCACACCATTCATGCCAGGCATGAGCCAGTCGGTGATGACGATTTGCGGCATGACCTGCAAGGCAAGCGACAGGGCATCTTTGCCGTTTTCCGCTGAATAAACCTCGCAATTGAGCATTTGACGCAGTACGCCCTCTGTAACCAGTCTTGTCGTCGGTTCATCTTCCACCAGCAACACCCGCTTTCTGCTGGCCATACATGATTCAGGCTCAGGGCGTGGCGCAGGCGCGCAGGCCATGGCATTGAAGGGCGGAAGACTGCTGGCTGGAACCTTGAGCAGGACACTCCACTCCAGCCACTTCTTGACAACGCGGTCGAACAGCAAGCCCAATGCCTCGGCGTCAAGGCCAATTTTGGCGCCCAGACGCATGAGCTCGGAAATCTTGCCGTGTCGGCCTGCCTCGTCGGCCACGCCAAGATTTGCGATTTGAAGGGCCAGGAAAAACAAATGCGTCAGCACATAAGGTCTTGAGCCTTCTGCAAAGCCGGACCGTTGTGGCGTTTCATGAAAAAAGACAGGCTCGGCCAGCACCTTGGGAATCCCGATGTCTGCAAGGATCGATGCCGTCAGATCGGCATGGTCAAGCTCAAGGTGCTCACGTTCGATGGCCATCAATGATTCACCGTCAGCTTCTTTTTCGATGATGGCAGCATATTCATTGGGATAGACGGTCGCCAGGGCCAGCTTGCCGATTTGCGAAAGGAGGCCACATGCAAACAGGTCCTCCGAGGTGCCGACCCTGATCACACCACCCAGTTCCTGACACGCCACGGCCATCAGCAGTGAGTGAGACCAGAACCCCTGGTAATCGAATTTCCTGCATGGCCCCTTGGCATACTGGTCCACCAGCGAGAAACCCATGGCATGCATGCGTACAACCGACATGCCGAGGCGCATGACGGCTTCGTTGATGGAGACCACTGCCCTCCCCGACTGGCCCGCGGAGTTGGCCAGTTGCAACAGACGGCTCGACAGGGCCGGGTCGGTCTGTACGATCCTTGCCACTTCACTTAGCGAAGCATCATCGCGCTGGCATATCTCCATGATGGCCAGCGCAACCCCTTTGGGGCTGGGCAACTGACCGGAGCTTTTGATGTCTTCGATCCGGGTCATGCCTTCACCCCCGCTGAGCCATGTTTTATTTGCCGCAACTCATCCAGTGACCAGTGGCGATTCAGCAAGCCATCAAATTCTTCGGCTGGCACCGGCTTGCCGATATAGTAGCCCTGCAGCGTTTCGCATTTGAGGTCATTGAGGATGTGCGCCTGCTCCTCGGTTTCGATCCCCTCGGCCGTGACGGTAAAGCCCAGATTTTTGGCGAGCGCGACGATGGCGCGGACAATGGCCAGGCTTTCCCCGTCGGACGGAAGACCACGCACAAAGCTTTGATCCACCTTCAGGTTGTTCAGCGGCAGGCGTTTCAGATAACTCAATGACGAGTAACCGGTGCCAAAATCATCCAGTGACAGTTGCATGCCCTCCTTGCGCAATGCATTCAGTGTTTCCAGGGTGGCTTCGGTATGGTCCATCAGGGCGCCTTCGGTGACTTCCAGTTCCAGCAGTTCGGCGGCAAACCCTGTCTGACGCAGGATTTCCTTGACACGCTTGACGAGTTGAGGGCTGCGAAACTGGATGGCCGACAGGTTGACCGCCATGCGCAATGGGTGACCGGCAGCCTTCCAGCGGGCCGCGTCGGCACAGGCGGTGCGCAGCACCCATTCGCCAATGGGAACAATCAGGCCACTCTCCTCCGCGACAGGAATGAATTCCATTGGCGAGATCAGGCCAAGCTCGGGATGCTTCCAGCGTATCAGCGCCTCCAGCGACTGGATGCGTCCGCTCGCCAGATCCAGCTGTGGCTGATAGACAAGGAAAAACTCGTTTCTTTCCAGCGCAAGACGCAGATTGCTCTTGAGATCCAGACGGCGCAGCGCTTCCTGTGTGAGCGAGGCGCTGTAAAACTGATAGTTGTCACGGCCCTGGTCTTTCGCGTGATACATGGCGGTATCGGCATGCTTGAGCAGTGTGGCGGCGTTTTCGCCATCCTCCGGATACAGGGCAATGCCGATGCTGGTGGTCAGCACGACCTGACGGCCTTCGATAACAAAGGGGTGGCGCATCATTTCGTGGATGCGCTGCACCAGGTTGAGTGCATTTTCCGCATCTTTCAGATGCGGAATGAGTACTGTGAACTCGTCGCCGCCCAGACGGGCCAGGTCGACGCCCATATTTTGGGAGTCTGAACGCGCCACCAGATCGTAGGAACGCAGCCCCTGTTGCAGACGACCGGCAACCCAATGCAGCAATTGGTCCCCTGCTTCGTGCCCCATGGTGTCATTGATGGTTTTGAACCCGTCCAGGTCCATGACGACGACGGCGAGCTTGTCGTTGATGCGGCTGGCGCGGCGTATTTCATCTTCGAGTCGTTCAGAGAAGGACAGCCGGTTTGGCAAGCCTGTCAGATTGTCAAAATAAGCCAGGCGATAGACACGGCTTTCCGCCAGTTTTGTTTCCGTGATATCGCGGAACAGGCACAGGGTTTCGTGCGCGTCGATATTGGCCAACCGGACTTCGAAATGTCTTTCCTCCCCGGGTTTCAGGGTCAGCTGAATTTCCAGATTGACGGGCATGCCGCTGGCATGCGCCTGCGATGCGGACGACATGAGACGGGCAATCACATCCTGAGTCAGACAATCTGCCAGCGTGAATTCCGGTCTGGTAACCGGCCGCTGCGTGGCCAGCTGAGAGGTCAGGCGAATGTCGACAATGTAGCCCTTGTCATCAAGCCTGAGCAGCGTATCCGGTATGGCATTCAAAATGGCCGTGTTCTGCGCATGGGCCTTGTTCAGGTCCTGCACGACACCATAAGCTCGGAACAGGTATTTCAGGCGATGGCCGACAAGCGTCCAGTTGATGGGCTTGGAAAGGAAATCCGTTGCACCCGCCTCAAATGCCTGCTCGATGGATTCAAGATCATCCATGCCGGTGACCATAATGATGGGCAGTTCACCGCCGGCGGTCTGACGCAGGCGCGAACAGACCTCGTAGCCATTCAGGCCAGGCATGTCGACATCCAGCATGACCATGTCGAATACGCCTTCGTTGAAAAGCCGAAGCGCTTCCTCGCCGTTTTCGGCCGCCAGAACTTCGAATCCCGATTTCTCCAGGGCCGCCTTCATCAGCAGGCGCGCTGTGAGTTCGTTATTGGCAATTAAAATGTGTTTGGGCCGTGCATTCATGCCCACCTCCCTTATCCCATATTGCAAAACGCCAATCCACAAAACACCCACGATTACTGGATCATCGTTTGTTTGTACATCTTGTAAATCGGCAGCAAGGATGCTTTGTTCACATGGGCTCAAGTGAATAATGAATTTCTAATGTTCAGGTTAATAATCAACAGTTAACCATCTGTTTTCGCTTGCATCTTGTGGTTTCTCTCGGCCGGGAGTAAAAGACATTTCTCACTACAAATTATGCGAGGGACCATGATGAGTTTGATTTCAAGAATTGCCCTGACGGCAGGTCTGGCTTTGATTGCTTCAGTCGTTCAGGCGGGTGGCGATGCCGTCGCAGGTAAATCGAAAGCCATGAAATGCATCAGCTGTCATGGCCTGAAAGGCGTTTCAAGCAGTCCTCAATTTCCGAACATTGCAGGTCAGAAAGAAGCCTACTTGCTGGCCCAGATGGAAGCATTCAAAAATGGTAGTCGTCCCGTTGCTGCCAAATCAGCGCTATTTGGCGGTCTGAATTCAACGGACTTTGCCGACATGGGCGCTCATTTTGCTGCCCTGCCTTCGGGCTCGGCCGGCAGCAAGGCCGATGCGGTTGTAATTGCCAAGGGAAAGGCTGGATATGAAGTCTGCGCGAGCTGCCATGGCGCAAATGGAGAAGGCACGGATCAGGGCCCCCGCCTGGCCGGACAAAACGCCGTGTACCTGGTCAAACGCCTGAATGATTACAAGAACGGCGCGGCCACAGACCAGAACATGAAGCCGTTTGCTGATGGCCTGTCGAGTGAGGACATGGCCGCCTTATCCGAGTACCTTGCCTCGCTCAACTAGTGTCATTCCGACTTGAGCCCGCAGGGCTCCCATAAAGGCGCCCTTTTTCATTTGTGGTCAGCCGCTGCCGGCTTGACGCTCAATCTCAAGCCAGTGCCTGTAAACCTCGTCTGACCACAGCGACTTGATATAAACGATCAAGTCATCGATTTGCCGGTCAGTGAGTTTGCCTTTCCAGGGCGGCATGTCGCCCATGCCGGGCGGGCTGCCCTCTTCTATGGCTTTGCGCAGGACAGGGGTGGCGTGATGCCAGGCGTGGGCGGAATCATCCAGAGGTGGCGGAGGGTACATGCCATTGGCGCGCTTGACCCGCCAGTCTCCCGGCTGCCCCTTGCCTTCCTTGCCGTGGCAGCCTGCGCAGTGTTGTTCATAGACCTGGCGTCCTGACTCCACCTGATCGAGGTCAAGTCCGCGCGCCAGCAGCGACTGCTGCCTGGCGAGATCAAGCCGGGTGGGTTCCTTTGCCGCCGGCCGGTCACAAGCCGCCACACCTGCCGCCATCAACAACATCAGGAATGTTCGATAGGTCATTGAATCCTCGATTTATTGCTTGCCGCACTGGTGCTAATGCACAGGCTTGCTATACACAACAATATAAACCCCTGTTGGGAGAACATCATGAATCTGAGCGAAACGCATCTGCATTTTGATTCGACGGGTTTTCTGACCGATACACTGCTCTGGAACGAGGAGATCGCCAAGGCCATTGCCAAGTTTGATGGAATTGGTCCGTTGAGCGTGGCGCACTGGCAAATCATCCAGCATCTGCGCCACAGCTGGATCGATTGCCATGCCCTGCCCGCTGTTTCCCACACCTGTCATGTGGCAGGCATGGGCCCAAATTGTCTGGAAGAGTTATTCAATGGACCGCGCGAAGCCTGGCGTGTGGCAGGATTGCCGGACCCGGGTGAAGAAGCCCGCGCGTATATGTAGCCATGCTGGAATAGGTGGCGCGTGAAAAAATGTGAGCTGGATCAAACTTGTGAAATTTTGTCGAACAAGTTCTTGTAGAAAAACAATAAGCTGCTAGCTTGATTAAAAGCGATCACACAATTCATAAGCGTCCCTAATGGAGGAGGACTAAATGAAGCTCAACCGACGGCAGTTCTTCAAGGTCTGCACGGCGGGTGTGGGTAGTTCGAGTCTGGTCATGCTGGGGTTTGCCCCCGGCACTGCCCTTGCGGAAGTACGCGAATTCAAGCTGTCGCGTGCCACCGAGACTCGCAGCACCTGCCCCTATTGTTCAGTCAGCTGCGGCTTGCTCATGTACAGCTTGGGCGACAAGGCAAAAAACGCCAAGGCCGAGATCATCCACATCGAGGGCGATCCGGATCACCCCGTCAGCCGAGGCACGCTCTGCCCGAAAGGCGCGGGCCTGCTGGACTACGTCCACAGCGAAAACCGGCTCAAGTACCCTGAGTACCGGGCCGCCGGCTCGAACGAGTGGAAGCGCATTTCCTGGGATGAGGCGTTCACCCGCATTGCCAAGCACATGAAGGCAGACCGCGACGCGAACTTCATCGCCAAAAATGCAGAGGGACAGACCGTCAACCGCTGGCTGTCCACGGGATTTCTGGCCAGCAGTGCAGCCAGCAACGAGACCTGCTACCTGAGCAGCAAGATCGCCCGCAGTCTCGGACTGGTCACGCTCGATACCCAGGCACGGATCTGACACGCGCCCACGGTGGCAAGTCTTGCCCCGTCGTTTGGCCGCGGTGCCATGACCAATCACTGGGTCGACATCAAGAATGCCGACCTGATCCTGGTAATGGGCGGCAATGCCGCCGAAGCCCATCCCTGCGGGTTCAAGTGGGTGACCGAAGCGAAGGCCAACCGCAAGGCCAAGCTGGTGGTGGTCGATCCGCGCTTCACGCGCTCGGCGGCGGTATCGGATTTCTATACGCCGATCCGGCCGGGGGCAGATATCGCCTTCCTTGGCGGCGTCGTGAACTACCTCCTCAGTCACGACAAGATCCACCACGAGTATGTGAAGCACTTCACCAACGCCAGCTACCTGGTGCGCGAGGACTACGGCTTCGAGGACGGCATTTTCTCCGGCTACGACGCCGAAAAGCACAAATACAACCGGGATACCTGGGACTACCAGATCGGTCCCGACGGCTATGTCATGGTCGACGAGACCATGCAGAACCCGCGCTGCGTGCACCAGTTGATGAAGGCGCACTACGCCCGCTATACGCCGGAGGTGGTATCCAATGTGTGCGGCACGCCCAAGGAGGATTTCCTGAAGGTGGCGGAAATGATCGCGGGCACCTCGACCGCGGACAAGACCATGACCATCCTCTACGCCTTGGGCTGGACGCAGCACTCGGTGGGTTCGCAGATGATCCGTACCATGGCCATCATCCAGCTTTTGCTGGGCAACATCGGCCGGGTCGGCGGCGGCATCAACGCCCTGCGCGGCCATGCCAATGTGCAGGGCAGCACGGACATGAACCTCATTACCAACGTGCTGCCGGGCTACATGGTACTGGCGGAAGATAAAGAACAGGACTTCCAGGAATACCTCGCCAAACGTTCGCCCAAGCCGCTGCGGCCCAACCAGATGAGCTATGCGCAGAATTTCCCCAAGTTCTGGGTGTCGCTCGCCAAGGCCTGGTACGGCAATGCCGCGACGGCGGAAAACAACTTCAACTACGACTGGTTCCCCAAGTACGACAAGCCCTATGACGTGCTGCACATGTTCGAGCGCATGCACCAGGGGCAGATGAACGGTTTCATCTGCCAGGGGTTCAACCCGCTGGCGGCGGTGCCGTGCGTGAAGAAGTCGAACGAGGCACTGGTGAAGCTGAAGTACCTGGTGGTGATCGATCCGCTTGCCACCGAAACTTCCGAGTTCTGGCGTGACTTTGGCGACTACAACAGCGCCGATCCGTCAAAAATCCAGACCGAGGTGTTCCGCCTGCCCTCCACCTGCTTTGCCGAGGAGACGGGTTCATTTACCAATTCCGGCCGCGTCATCCAGTGGCACTGGAAGGGCGCCGATCCACCAGGAGACGGAAAAGCCGACACCGAGATCATGGCGGGCATCTTCACCAGGCTGCGCGAGATGTACAAAAAGGACGGCGGCGCTTTCCCCGATCCCATCGTCAACCTGACCTGGGCCTACGCCAAACCCGCTGCCCCGGCGCCGGAGGAACTGGCGCGGGAATTCAACGGCAAGGCGCTGGCGGATGTGCTGGATCCGAAGGACCCGACCAAGGTGCTGGCCAAGGCCGGCGAGCAGCTCGCCACGTTCGCGCACCTGCGCGACGACGGCACGACTTCCTGCGGCAACTGGATCTACTGCGGCAGCTGGTCGGAAAAAGGCAACCTGATGGCGCGGCGCGATACCGACGATCCCTCCGGGCTGGGCTTCTATCCCAACTGGGGCTTCGCCTGGCCGGCCAACCGGCGCGTGCTGTACAACCGCGCCAACGCCGATGCCGCCGGCAAGCCCTGGGATGCCAAGCGCAAGACCATTGCCTGGGACGGCACCAAGTGGAGCGGTTTCGATGTGCCCGACATGCGGCCGGATGCCGCGCCCGAGGAAAACGTCGGGCCGTTCATCATGCTTCCTGATGGCGTGGGCCACCTGTTCGCGCTGAAGGGTATGGCGGAGGGTCCCTTCCCCGAGCATTACGAGCCTTTCGAGACGCCGCTGGGCATGAACCCCATGCATCCGAAGAACCCGAAGGCGACGAGCAACCCGGCAGCCCGGCTGTTCAAGGGCGACAAGGCGGATATGGGGACGGCAGACAAGTTTCCCTACGCCGCCACCACCTACCGGCTCACGGAGCACTTCCACTTCTGGACCAAGAATGTCGGCCTCACGGCCATCGTTCAGCCTTCGCAGTTCGTGGAACTCGACGAGGATCTTGCCAAGGAGAAAGGCATTGCCAGCGGCGACGTGGTCAAGGTCACTTCCAACCGCGGACACATCCTCGCCACGGCCGTGGTGACCAAGCGCCTGAAACCCATGCAGGTGGCGGGCAAGAAGGTGCACACGGTTGGCATCCCCATCCACTGGGGCTTCGTTGGCGTGGCCAGGCAGGGTTTCCTGGCCAACCGGCTCACGCCCTCGGTCGGTGACGGCAACACGCAGACGCCGGAGTACAAGGCGTTCCTCGTCAACGTGGCGAAAGCGTAGGAGGCGAACATGGCACTGCAATCACTCGACATCAAGGCCCGTTCCGCCACCACCACTTCATCGCCATCGGCGAGGAAAACCACCGAAGTCGCGAAGCTCATCGACATTTCCAAGTGCATCGGCTGCAAGGCCTGCCAGGTCGCCTGCATGGAATGGAACGACCTGCGCGACGAGGTTGGCGAGAACTTTGGCGTTTACGACAACCCGCGCGACCTTAGCGCCCAGTCCTGGACCGTCATGCGTTTCGAAGAGTTCGAAGGCCAGAATGGCAGGCTGGAATGGCTGATCCGCAAGGACGGCTGCATGCACTGCGCCGAGCCGGGCTGTCTGAAAGCCTGCCCGGCGCCGGGCGCGATCGTGAAGTACAGCAACGGCATCGTGGATTTCCACGAGGAAAACTGCATCGGTTGCGGCTATTGCATCGCCGGCTGTCCCTTCAACATCCCGCGCATTTCCAAAAAGGACGGCAAGGCCTACAAGTGCACCTTGTGTTCCGACCGCGTGGCGGTAGGCCTGGAACCCGCCTGCGTGAAAACTTGCCCGACCGGGGCCATCGTGTTCGGCTCCAAGGAGGACATGATCCACCACGCCGAAGACCGTGTCGCCGATCTCAAGGAGCGCGGCTACCAGAATGCGGGACTGTATGACCCGAAAGGCGTGGGTGGCACGCATGTGATGTATGTGCTGCATCATGCCGATCAGCCCCAGTTGTATGCCGGACTGCCCAATGATCCCGGCATCAGTCCCTTTGTTTCCATGTGGAAAGGCATGACCAAGACGCTGATGAACATCGGACTGGGCGTGGCCGTGCTGGGCGGATTCTTCCACTACATGACCCAGGGCCCCAATGAGGCCAACGAGGAAGAGGAGGAAAAACAATGAGCCAGAGCAAACTGATCCAGCGCTACAACGCGAGCGAGCGGGCCAATCACTGGGTCGTGGCCATCACCTTCATCCTCGCCGGCCTGTCGGGACTGGCCTTGTTCCATCCCGGCTTTTTCTGGCTGACCAGCCTGTTCGGCAGCGGTACCTGGACACGCATCCTGCATCCTTTCCTCGGCGTGCTGATGTTCGCATTTTTCATCGTCATGGCCGCCCGCTTTTGGCATCACAACCGCATCACCGACGCGGACAGGGAATGGGCCGGACACATGTCCGAAATCCTGCAAAACAAGGCGAAGAATCTGCCTGAAATCGGCAAGTACAACCTGGGCCAGAAATATCTGTTCTGGACGCTGCTGACGACCATTGTTCTGCTTCTCGCATCCGGTATCGTCATCTGGCAGCCGTGGTTCGCGCCCTACTTCCCGATCCCGGTGCTGCGCGTGGCGGTGTTGATCCATGCTGTTTCCGCCTTTGTCGTCATTCTTGCCATCATCGTTCACATTTACGCGTCCTACTGGACACGCGGATCGATACGCGCCATGACCCGGGGCACCGTTACGCCGGCGTGGGCGAAGCATCATCATCCGGGCTGGTATAAAGAGGTCACGGGCAAGAACCAATAAATAGGGCCAGCAAATCAGGGGAAGCATGACCGTAACACCCATCCTGCAGCCGGGGCAGATGGAAGGCGCCGCCGGGGACATCCCGGAACTGCGCCTGCCTCCATCCAATCTTTTCAGCAGCCGCGCCCAGCGGCTGCGCCAGCTGGCCGAAGGGCACAGCCTGGGCGACTATCTGCGTTTCCTCGCCGTGCTTTGCGATGGTCAGCAGCGCGAACTGGATGCGCATCCGATCATCCCCCTTCCCGATTCCACGCTGCTATCGAATTGCCTGGAATATGCAATGCCGCCGCTCGCCCCACCCGGCTGGCCGCGTCATTCCCACTGGCAGGAAGTCGCACGAAATCTGGCTGATGCACTATACGATGCAGCTCCAGCCAGCGGACGCGAATCCATCGCCCGATTCCTGGGACAGAAAAAGGACTGGCTGGAGTCGCAGACCAGCCTGCTGCTCGAAGGCAGACTGGATGGCCTGGATCTGGCAACGGCTCCCATCGTCGGTGCGGCCTTGCAGGTGCAATGGACGTGGCTAGCTCGCCAGCTTGAACCCCGTCAGGTGGCCCGCCAGGAACATCCCAGCCTCTGCCCGGTCTGCGGCAGCCATCCGGTGGCATCGGTGATCCGCATCGGTGGCGCGGAAAACGGCCTGCGCTATCTGCATTGCGCCCTGTGCAGTTCTGAATGGCACCTGGTGCGGGCCAAGTGCAGCAACTGCGACAACACCCGCGACATCGGCTATTACAGTGTGGAAGGTGGAAAGAACATCGTCCGCGCCGAGGCCTGCCCGGAATGCCGCACCTATCTCAAGGTGATCCACCAGGACAGGGATCCCCTGGTCGATCCCGCCGCGGACGATCTTGCCAGCCTGGCGCTCGACTTGCTGATGGGCGAGGAAGGCTATGCAAAAAGCGGCATCAATTACCTGATGATGCACGGCGCTGGCGAATGATCTATCCTGAACTGACTGCGTCTTTTCCCCCTGCAACCTCTTCTCGACCTTGGGAGTGTCTATCGTGCATAGCGCCCAGATCCTGCGCCCCCCGTCCGTAGACCGCGTCCTCAACTGGCCGTCGGTCGCGCCCCTGCTGGCCGAGTATGGCCGTCAGCCGGTTTTGAGCGAAGTGCGAAGCCTGCTGGAGGAATTGCGCCAGGCTGTTCAATCCGCCAGTGAGGATTACGCCGAGGCGTCTCTGGCCATTCGTCTGGGCGAACGCCTCACGCGAAGCCAGGCGCCGAGACTCCGGCGTGTATTCAACCTGACCGGCACCGTGTTGCATACCAATCTCGGCCGCGCCACCCTGCCGGAGGAAGCGGTCCGGGCCATGACCCTGGCCGCGCAAAATCCCTGCGCGCTCGAATACGACCTGGCGACCGGTGGCCGGGGTGACCGCGACAGCATCGTCGAAGACCTGCTCAAGGAACTGACCGGCGCCGAAGCCGCCACCGTGGTCAACAACAATGCCGCAGCAGTCTTCCTGCTGCTCAACACCCTGGCCCCGCGCAAGGAAGTCATCGTCTCGCGCGGTGAACTGGTGGAAATCGGCGGCGCTTTTCGGGTGCCGGACATCATGGCCCGAGCCGGGGCGAAGCTAAGGGAAGTCGGCACCACCAATCGCACCCACCTGCGGGATTACGAAGACGCCATCAGTTCGCGCACCGCCCTGCTGATGAAAGTGCACACCAGCAACTACGCCGTCCAGGGTTTTACTGCCAGTGTGCCTGAAGTCGAACTGGCGCAGGCCGCGCATGAGAACAGTCTCCCTTTCGTGGTTGATCTTGGCAGCGGCACGCTGGTCGACATGGCGCAATGGAGCCTGCCCCATGAGCCTACACCACAGGAGTCTCTCTCGTCCGGCACAGATCTGGTGACTTTCAGTGGCGACAAGCTGCTGGGCGGCCCGCAGGCTGGCATCCTTGTTGGCCGCGCGGATCTGATCAAACGCATCAAGAAGAACCCACTAAAGCGCGCCCTGCGCGTCGGCAAGATCACACTCGCTGCACTGGAAGCCGTGCTGCGCCTCTACCGCGACCCGGACCGGCTGACGCAGCGGCTTCCCGCCTTGCGGCTACTCACCCGTCCCGCCGATGAAATCCGCAACCAGGCCGAACGCCTGCTGCCCGCCATGCAATCGGCATTGAAATCCTGGCCGGTGATGGTTGCCACCGAGTCCGCGCTGTCGCAGATCGGCAGCGGTTCGCTGCCCATCGACCGGCTGGAAAGCCATGCCTTGGTGATCCGGCCCGTGGGCAAAAAAAACAGTGTGTTGAATGAGATCGAAGCCGCCCTGCGTGGCCTGCCCGTTCCCGTGCTGGGCAGGATCGCCGACGGTGCGCTGCGTCTGGACCTGCGCTGTCTGGATGACGAAGCTGGTTTAGCGAATCAGTTGAGTCGCTTGTCTAAGCCATGATCATCGGTACCGCAGGCCACATCGATCACGGCAAGACCGCACTGGTTCGCGCGCTGACCGGCGTCGACACCGACCGGCTGAAGGAGGAAAAGGCGCGCGGCATCACCATTGATCTGGGCTATGCCTACCAGCCTCTGGGAAACGGCGAGGTGCTGGGCTTCATCGACGTGCCGGGACACGAGCGTTTCATCCACACCATGCTGGCAGGCGCGGCGGGCATCGACTTCGCCCTGCTGGTGGTGGCCGCGGATGACGGCATCATGCCGCAGACGCGCGAGCACCTCGACATTCTCGATCAGCTTGGCATCGATAAAGGCACCGTCGCGCTTACCAAGATCGACCGCGTGGAACCCGCAAGAATCATTGAAGTGGAACAGGAAGTCCGCGCCCTTCTCGCTGCTTGTCCATCGCTCGCGGATGCGCCCTGCTTCCCGGTCAGCGCGATGACGGGCGAGGGAATCATGGCTCTGCGCGATCATCTTCATGCCGAAGCGCTGACACATTCCAGGCAGACCGGGGAAAAAGGTTTCCGGCTTGCGGTGGACCGCAGCTTCACGCTCAAGGGTGTTGGCACCGTGGTGACAGGAACTGTGTTCTCCGGCGTGGTGCGTGTGGGTGACGAACTGATGCTCACGCCATCGGGGAAACGTGTCCGTCTGCGTGGCCTGCATGTGATGAACCAGGCAGCGGAAGAAGGCCATGCCGGACAGCGCTGCGCGCTGAATCTGGCCGGCGTGGACAAGGCCGACATCGAGCGCGGCGACTGGGTAACGGCGCCCGCTCTACATGCTCCCACCAGCCGCTTCGATGCGCTGTTGACACTTTCAAAGAATGCGCCGCATGCAATCAAACACTGGACACCGGTGCATCTTCATCTGGGTGCGGCCCATGTCATGGGCCGCGTGGCCCTGCTGGAGAACGAATCGCTGGCGCCAGGTGGCAGCGCGTTCGCCCAACTGGTGGTCGACCGGCCCATCGGCACCCTGCATGGCGATGCATTCATCCTGCGCGATGCCGATGCCAGGCATACATTGGGTGGCGGCCATGTGCTCGATCCGTGGGCGCCGCAGCGCAAGCGACGCACGGATGAAAGACTGGCGGAACTGGCTGCCCTGCAGATTCCCGACACCCGAACCCGTCTCACGCGCCTGCTGGATCAGACGGAATGGGGACTGGAACTCAGCAAGCTGGCCATTGCCTGGAATGCTCCCGGGCTGAATGATCTGTTAAGGGATGAAGTGAAAGTCACTGTCTCCGGCGAACAGAAACTGGCTTTCTCGCCAAACCGCTGGCAGGCGCTGGAGCAACACTTGATGAACGGCCTGGCCGATTTTCACGAGAAGTTTCCGGACGAAATGGGGCCCGAGACAAGCCGCGCCCGGCGCATGTTTTTGCCAAAGCTAGCAACATCAGCCTTCACTGCGCTGGCCGAGGACTTGCTGGCGAAAGCTCAAATCAAGCGAAGCGGCCCCTTCCTGCATCTGCCGGATCACCGCGTCAGCCTGACGCCGCAGGAGGAAATCCTGTTCGAGCGCATCCTCCCCTGGCTGCAGGAAACCCCTTACGACCCGCCCTGGGTGCGCGATCTGGCCAAACGCTGCAATGTGGACGAAAACCGCATGCGGCAACTGATGCAGAAGCTGGCGCGACAGGGATCGGTTTTTCAGGTGGTGCGCGACCTGTTCTACGCACCGGAAGCGCTGGCTGAGCTGGCGGCCATCGTAACGGAACTTGATCAGACAAAGGAAGGCGCCAGCGCGGCTGCATTCCGCGACCGCACCGGCATCGGCCGCAAGCGCTGCGTGCAACTGCTGGAATTTTTCGACCGCGTGGGCTACACCCGGCGCATGCGCGATACCCATCATCTGCGCAATCCCGGCATGTTCGGCGGCAATGGAATGGCCGGACATGCATGACCGGATATTTAAAGACTACTGGAAGGAAACCGTTCCTGGTGGGGCGGCCGGGCTTCAAACCCGGTTGGGGGCGTCAGCCGCTCCCGGGTGGGTTCGACTCCCACTTCCTTCCGCCATTTAAAGCTGTTAGCCAGTGCCGTTCCGGTGCAGCGCTTGCATCGCAAATTGCAGTTCGATGCAATGTGATGGGGATGATCGTTGTAAATCTATTAGTTCGCCAATGGAAAAAATAAAAGTCGGAAATTTTTACATTAGAACGTTTGTTTAATGATCGGCAAACGGTAATTTCGCATCAACATATTGTTTATTATAGGATTTACCTTCCATGAACATTTTGGTACGGTTGATGCTTCCACTTGTACGAAGGATGTTGGAATGAGTTTTTGAGTACGGTTTGCTTAGCTTTAATTTGGTGTTTATTCAAGAGTTCAACCGAAATTCTTGTTCAAAGGGAGCGAGTCGATGATAAACAAAATGCTACTTGCAGGAATGATGGCGGCAGTCGGCTTCGCCATCAGTTCACCCGCACAGGCGGTTTTCATCGGCAACACACAAGGGGGAACCGACTTTCCCCAAGGCGCAATCTCATTTGCCGATACGCTGATTTCCTATACACCCGCCGGCCCTCCCAGTGTGCCGCATCAAGGTGGGTTCAACGCCTTGGGATTGCCTGATTATGCAGGTGTTAACAGTTGTGCCAGTCAGGCAGCCTGTACATTTGTTTCTCTGGGAGGTGGCGGAAGCATCGTGTTGCGTTTCGACGATAACAAACTGACAGGAAGCGATGATAACGCTCTGGATATCTGGGTGTTTGAAGTTGGCCCCAACGTCGAAGACACTTTTGTTGATATCAGTAAAGATGGCGTGACTTGGACTTCAGTTGGGAAAGTATTTGGTAGCACCGCAGGCATCGACATCGATGCCTTTGGCTTTACGTCGGCAGATCTGTTCGGCTATGTACGCCTGACAGACGACATCAGCGAAGGGGGAACAGGTTCAGGTGGTACGGTGGGCGCCGATATTGATGCGGTGGGAGCTATTTCTACGGTTCCCACGACCGTTCCGGAACCAGGTAGCCTTATCTTGGCTGCAATCGGCTTTCTCGCTATGTGGATGGGCGCGACCCGCAGGCGTACCGCGAATTTGAATTTGCGTTGATATTCATCTGTCACCCAAACAAAACGGCGACCCTTCGGTCGCCGTTTTGTTTGGGTCATTTAATGATGCTCGTTCAAGTAGATTCTCACGCCCTTGAGACCTCTCTACCCGTTATATTGTTGCGTAGGATCAATGGAAGGAAACCGTTCCTGGTGGGGCGGCCGGGCTTCAAACCCGGTTGGGGGCGTCAGCCGCTCCGGGGTGGGTTCGACTCCCACTTCCTTCCGCCAATTTTTTTCAAGCAGCCTGAGAAGCGAGGATGCCGAAACCGATCGCCATGGCGCTTTGCAGCAGGATGACGCGCGGGCCGGGTTGACGTTGCCAGACGTTGAAGATTGCATACAAGGCGGCCATGCTAAATAAAGCGGCGGCCAGTTTGCCGGTGCTGCCAAACCAGATGGCCATTCCCAGCATGGCCAGAGAAAAGACAAACAGGCTGCGCGAAACCCGAATGGTTTTTTCCACGCCATATCGCACGGCAAAGGAATGCTTGCCTGCCGCCCGATCCGTCTCGATTTGTGGCGGCTGGTGGGACAGCAGCAGCGAAACCGCCAGCGCGGCAAATGCCAGTGAACCCGCCATGGCCGGAAGGCCGAACCCCTTGTCAGTCAGCAGCCACAGGCAGGCAAACACCCCGCCGTAACAGATGCCGGTGACCCATTCGCCGAGAAAAGTGTAGGAAAGCGGCCGGGGACCTGCGTTATACAGAAAGCCCAGGATGACCAGCGGCGCGGCAACGCCCAGCACCCACAGTTTCCCGGTGGAGAGCAGCACCGCCAGACCGAGTGCGCCTCCGGCAAGGAAACTCAGGATGCCATGCAGGGTGGCGGTTCGGGTTTCCCCATGCACCCTCACCCAGGAATCCCATTTCTCCTCGTCAGCGCCCAGCTTCCAGTCCGCCACGTCGTTGAGCACATTGATGGCATGCTGGAGAAAAACGACCGCAGCCGTTGCCGCCAGCACCACACCCCTGGCATCGCTGTCGGCCAGCATCAGCACGACCAGCCCGGGCAGCAGAGAAATGAGATAAATGGCGGGATTCAGCGCCTCCCGCCATCCGGCTGGCGCCATGACGGCGCCGTCAAGATTGCTCACGCCGCCGCGGCGTAATAGTCGTTGGGGAATACGGCAATCGCGGCCTTGAACCACTCGGCATGCTGCGCTTCGGAATCGACGACTTTCTGATAGACCTCTGCAGCCTCGGTGTTGCCTTCGGCCAGCGCCTGGTCGCGGAATTTGGGATAGATACCCAGCGCCTCCCGCTCTTCCACGCGAAGCGCGACATGCAGGGCTTTTTCCAGCACACCGTCCGGATTGAGGGCGATGAGCGCATCGCAGTTGGCCTGGATGGTGTTCAGCGCATCGATGGCGCGCTGGGTATCCTCTCCGCGGCTGGGCACGCCCATGTCGGAATACAGTTTGCGCATCCACACCGCATGCAGTTTTTCTTCTCCGGCCACCCGGCGGAACAATTTGGCCAGTTCGGGGTAGCCCGCCTTCTCCGCCCAGCGCGCAAACTCGGGGTACATGATCTGGTTTTCGTATTCTTCTACATCGACGAAGGATTCGGCGGTCCTGTCCATGTCGGTGTGCTGACGGGCAGCGGCGAAACATTCAAAGATCATGTCCTCAGTGATTTCGTTGGTCTGCATAACGGCTCCTTAATGTTGGGTTGAAAGGCGGCATGCACCGCCAGGTTTTCCGCCAATTCTTGCAACAACCGGAGCGGCGGTCTTTCCGGAGTTTTCTTCAATTCTTCTGGCTGGCATAGAAATGGGCCAGCGCCTTCATGTCTTCAGCAGTGAGGGATTTCACGGCATTGCGCATGAACTTGTTGGGCAGCTTCACAGCGGGATCCTGATAGCGTTTGATTTCGTTTTCCAGGAATTCGACTGGCTGACCGGCTATGCGCGGGGTTTCCGCATCGGACTTTCTGCCGTCGCTGCCATGACAATTGCTGCACCCGGCATCATGCAGCGCCTTGCCGCGCTTGATCAGTTCCGGCTGGGTTGCGCTGCCTGCCGATTGCCATTTGCGTTTCGCGTAATGCCAGGCGAAAGCTGTGCTCTGTTCAGCGTCAAATTTCTTCATCAGTTTGGTCATGTCGCCATCGCGCGTGCCATCGATGAATTGCAACATGACAGTCTTTAGATAGGCTTCCGGCTGGCCATCGATCAAGGGCGTATCGGTCGGGTCGTTCTTTGCGCTGTGGCAGCTGTCGCACTTGTCGATGAAAGCCGACACATCTGCGGATGGAGCCGGCGCAGCCGCTTCGGACGATGAAGCATCCAAGCCCGGATTCGATGCGTAGTACTGGGCCAGCGCCCGGATGTCTTCGGTAGTCAAGGTTGCCACCGCAGAGCGCATGATTTTGCTGGGCTGCTTGCTGCGCGGATCCTTGTATTTCTGCAGGATGGCTTCGATATAGCCTGCCGGCTGGCCGGCCAGGCGTGGCGTCATGCCGTCCGCCTTGCGTCCGTCCGTCCCGTGACAGCCCGCGCAGCCTTCCTTGTGCAAGGCCTCGCCCGCCTTGACTTGGTCTGGACTGGTTTTTTCCTGTGTCGACAGCCATCTCGACTTGGCATAGTGCCGCGACAGCTCGGCGAGGGTCTGATCCGAATAGCCCCTCAGCAGATCCACCATCACCCGCGAACTGCGGCTGCCTTCCTTCTGTTGCTGGAGCACGGTGCGAATGAACTGCTCGGGCTGACCGGAAATGAGCGGCATGTCGCGGAAACCAGGCCGGTGGCAGGTGTTGCAGCCGGAAACGACGGTGGTCAGGTCTTCCCCTTCCCTTGCCATGGAAGGTTCGGCGGCGTAGTAATGCGCCAGCGCCTCGATCTCCTGCTGTGACAGTCCCTTGACAATGGTTCGCATCACTTCGCTGGGCATCCTGATCTGGGGATCGAGGTAGGCGCTCATCTGCGACTTGAAGTAACTGATGGTCTGGCCCGCCAGACGCGGGGTCATGCCCGAAGCCCGTCGCCCGTCCTGGCCATGACAGCCGGCGCAGCGCTTCTGGTGGATGGCCGCGCCAGTCCTCACCAGATCCGCATTGCTGGCTTCGCCCGCCGAGATCCACACCGAATTGGCGTAGTACTTGGCCAGAGTGTCGAGTTTGTCGTCCGGGTAGTCCTTGAGCAGATCGCCCATGACCAGGGAGTGGCGCTTGCCGTCGCGCTGCTGCAGCATGACGACCTTGAGGTATTGCTCGGGCTGGCCGTTGATAAGCGGCATGAAGGGCACGCCCGGCTTATGACAGCTGTTACAGCCGCCCTCGGCCAGCGCCAGGATGCCGGGCAGCCATGCATTGGCCTGGGCACCATTTTCCTCCACCGCTTTTTTGCGTGGCGCATGCGGGTCGTGACACACCACGCAATTCGAATTTCTTTTGACATCCAGCGCCTGATGCGCCATCAGCGATTCGCTGAACAGCCCGACTTTCACCGGCCGGGCCGCCACGCTGTCATGACAGCGCAGGCAAAGCCCGCTGTCCCTTGGAACCAGCGCGGGGCCGGCTTTCTGATGTCCGCTTTCAAACAGCGGACCGTGGCAGGACTCGCAGCTCAGGTTGGCATGCACGCTGGATGCGAGCAATGCGCCGATCGCCGCATGATCTTTCCGGGTCTTGCCGTGGCATTGTTCCATGCAGTTCTTGTTGCCGCTGAACGAGATGGGCTGAATCTTCAGTTCTTCCAGCGCGCCGGTGCGGTACCACTTTTCTTCATCCCAGCCTTCCGGCACAAACCAGCCCTTGACGTAGACAAACCCGGCAAGCGCCACGACCAGCACCAGTACAAGACGATACAGATGGTTGCGTGGTGACGGGAGCACGTTCTACTGCCTCCCGCCGATCGAGGATGAAATCGCATCATCCTTGAAGATGGGCAGAAACCGGCTCACGATCCAGTAGGTGACGAAAGGCGCCGCCAGGATCATGAGTGCGGGAATCACCCCTTCCCGTGCGAGCCATTCAAAGTGGAAATCGACGTAACCCCGGTCGGACTTTGAAATCATCTGCCCGCCGATGACCACATTGAAGCGCATGAGCAGAACCTGGATCACGATGCACAGCGCGGCAAAGTTGGCGATTTTCACGAAACGCCTGTCCGGCACATCGAACAGCACCACATAGCCCAGCAACAGGAGTGGTATGCCCGAAAAGATCGTCATCTGACCGATGGCATAGCTGCCCAGCAGCTTGCCGGTCAACAGGGGTCCCACCACCGCCCAGTGATGTCCATGCTCGTAGAACATGTAGACGACTTCCAGGGACTCGAAGGTCACATCGAGGATAAACAGCCCCCACAGGTAATCCATCAACCGCCGCATGGCGGCGAGATCGTAAGGTTTACCGGTACGCCAGCGGATGAAGCTGTACATCAGCATCAGCATGGCGATGCCGCTGACAATGGCCGACATCAGGAAAATGATCGGCATCAGCGGTGACGCCCACCAGGCATTGGCTTTGACGCTGCCGAAGATGAAGCCGACATAGCCATGCAGCACGAATGCCCAGGGAATGCCGATGCCGGCAAACAGCGCGATCAATCCGTGATCCCAGCGCAGCGATCCGGGTGATGTCTCGGTCACACCCAATGTCAGCACCTTCCAGATCAGTCGCTGCATGCCGCGTGTTGAATTCGCCTTTTCGATGAAAAATTTACGGTACACGAGCCACAGCTCCAGCATGACCAGCACCATGTAGCTGGAATACACATAGCCGAAAATGCTCATCGCCGACGTAGTGTGCGGTGTGAAGAAAATGTTGAAGGCGCGAAACGGCTGGCCCAGATGGAACAACAAGGGCACGGCGGCAAACAGGCCGAAGCAGAACGAGGCCACCAGCGCGAATCTGGCGAATGTCTCGAATTCCTTGACCTTGAATACGTGATACAGCGCGCTGACCACGAATGCCCCCGCAACGAGGCCCGTGATATAGGGATACAGCACGATCATCAACGACCAGTCGACGTGGAGGTTGTTGGGAAAGTAATAGTTATTGAGCGCGCCCTGTGGCAGCATCAGACGACCTCCCGCGGCAGGCCAAGATAGAGCACGCGGCTGTGCGAGTGCATTTCGGGCTTGAGCGTCTGCCAGTTGTCCGACTGGTAAATCTTGCCGACCGGACCAGTCAGGTCATTCCTGTCCCCGAATATCCGGGCCTGGGTCGGGCACACCGTGACGCAGGCCGGTTCCAGCCCCTTTGACACCCGGTGATAGCACCAGGTGCATTTGTCGGCAACACGGGTTTCCTTGTTAAAGAATCGCACGCCATAGGGACAGGCCTGGATGCAGTAGCCGCAACCGATGCAATGCTTGGGGTCGACCAGCACGAAACCGCCGGGCGCGGTGAAGGTGGCGCCAACCGGACATACCTGGACGCAGGGCGCGGTCTCGCAGTGGTTGCACAGCTTGGGAACGAATGCCGCCCACCTGGCCTTTGCCATCAATCCGGCTGGTGGCGGTTCAAGCATCTTGCCTGGTTTGTCGATGGCCTCGACATGCACGCCTTCGCTGGTGGCGATGTAGCGCTCCACCCAGGTGCGCACCGACTCCTTGGGGATATTGTTCTCGATGGCGCAGGCCTGCACGCAGAAGCCGCAGCCGATGCACTTGCTGACATCGACAACAAAGGCGTATTCCTTGCCGTTTTGCGTTTTCGGATTGGTCTCGGCGCGGCTGCGGCTGGCCAGCAGGGCAACCGGGCCGGCCGATGCCAAGGCCACGGCGCCCAGCACCAGTTCATGCAGGAATGTCCTTCTGCCCTTGCCTGTCGTTGACTGCGTCATGTCACCCTCCCGGACAGGCAGAAATCACTTCATCGCAAACAGTTTGATGACGTCCCTGCGTGACACCACGCCATTCACATGATTTTCTCCATCGGTCACGATCAGGCGCTTCACCCGGCTGGAATCCATCACCTCGACGGCCTTCTGCAGGGTGTCTTCTCCCTTGATGGTGATGGGGTTGGGCGTCATGATGTCGTCGACGATGGTGCCCATTTTCTTGCGTGCCCGATGTTTGCGCACCACACCTTCCAGCGCGCCGGCGAGCGCGCCGCCGTTGATGTCCATGGCCGATATGAAGTCACCTTCCGTGACGACGCCGATCAGGCGTCCGTACTCATCCAGCACCGGCAGCCCGCTCACATGCTCCTTGGTCATCAGGTTCACCGCCTCATTGAGCGAAGCCCCGCGCTTGATCGAAACAACCTTCTTGCTCATGACGTCTTCCACGTGCAATTCCTGTGCATGACGGATCTGCGGCGTGGTCTTGAGATTCTTGCCCAGGAAGTTCATGTGCGATGGCAGCATGGGCACATGGCCCAGCCGCCCCGGCAGCAGCATGTTCCAGTACACCCATTCGAAGGTCAGTTTGCCCACGTGGTTGAGATAGCTTTCCTGCAGCAGCGAGAATGGCCCCATGTAAGGCATGGGGAAACTGCCCTCCAGCGGCTCCATGTCGTAGTTGAAATCGATCAGCAGCGCCTTGTGGTAGCCCGACTCGATAAAGCAGTTGGAATGTCCGTCATAGCTTTGCAGCGGGGGCTTGCCCTCCATTTCCCGCAACAGGTTCTCCAGCACCGTTTCGGCCTCGAAGTGCGCCACCGAGCCGGCCTTGGAAGTCGCCACATTGGTGTTGTCGCCCATGAAATAGATGCCTTCCGCCTTCTTGCTCTTGAGCGTGCGCGGATCGGTCAGGCCGAAGCCGTTGCCGTCACCAAGTTCGGAGTCGTCGATCACCTCCGGGCCCACGTTGGCCGGGATCGTCACCAGCAGGTCGTAATCGACCGTGGCGCCCTCGAACGAGCTGAGCCGTTTCGCCTCGGTATCCACCGACGAGGCGGTGAAATTCGGCACGATATTGATGCCCTTCTTCTTCGCGATTTCCGTCAGCACCCGGTTGGCGTTGGGTTTGGTGAATGCGCCGGTGTAGGGCGTCACCAGGCTGATTTCGACCCGGTCGCGTATGCCCTTGAGATGGAAGTAGTAGTCGGCCAAAAAAGCGAATTCCACTGGCGCGACGGGGCATTTGATGGGCATGTTGCAAATGTCGATGACCAGCCGGCCTTCGACCATTTTGTCCAGCTCGCCGGCAAGTTTTTCGGCATGCCCTCCGGCGTAAAAGGTGAACACCTTTTCACCCAGCGCTTCACTCAGTCCCTCGACTTCCTCCGGCGCAAGCCCGCAGCCCATGGATGACACCAGAAAATCGTAAGGGTAATCGCCCTGGTCGGTCTCGACCCGCTTTTTCTCATGGTCGATGAGTTTGATGGTCGCCCCCACGAACTGGACATTGCGCGGCAACGGCTCGGTGATGTCCTTGGTTAGCGCCTGGACCGAATTGTAGCCATAAAGACGGAACGGAATGAAAAGCAGGCCGGGCTGATAGACATGCAGACGTGACTTGTCGATCACAGTGATCTTCCATTCGGTCAGATCAAGATGATGGGTGAGCATGTTGGAAATGAGCGCGCCACCCGTGCCGGCGCCAAGTATGACGATGTTCTTCATGTAAGCCTCCTGAACTCGCTAGCATTCAGACATATCCGTTTCCCGGCATGTCTGGAAACACCCCGCAATCAAAGCCAATACCGAAGCGAGAAAAAGAAGCCGGGCTTTTTCCAGTTTTGAAACTGGTCAGCTCTCGTTAAGTACAGCAGTTCTTCCTTGCCTCCCCCATGGCATACGTATATTTGTAGCAAGTAAATGCGGGAAATGTCGCCTGATGCCGAGGTTTTTATTGATGAACATCACAAAAAACGCATATCAAGTCTTTGGTATATAAAGACTTGCTAATAAAAGAAGTGGCTTCGAAGCCTGCCAGAGACGGCACGGCAAGCATGCTTGCCGTGCGCGGGGGTAATTATTCGACGCCGACGAACGCGGTCAGATTGTGTTTGGCGCCGGGGGCAAGGGTGATTTCGTCCGGGCTGGCGTTGACGGTTTCCACGCAGACCATGTTGGCATACTCGCCTGCCGCCATGTCGGAAAAGGCTTTTTCCTTTTCCGTCCACGGGTTCCAGACGACAGTTGAGGTGCTGCCTGCCTTGGCCACGCGGATGGTGCGGCCGAAAACCGGGTCTTCGATGAGGCAGTCAGCGGTGGTGTTGATGTAAACCCGGTCGGTCTCGCCGCTGAAGGTCACCGCACCCGACTGACGCTCTTTGGAAAAATCACGCACCTTGTCGAGATACTCGGCGCCGTCCAGGCCCTGAACCCTGGTCTGTTTGATGTCGCCCACGCGGAAGTAGGTATGCAGGCCGTCGGTGATGGTGAAGGGCTTGTCGCCGGTGTTGCGGGTAACCAGCTCCATTTTCAGCGCCGCGCCCACCGTGACAATTAATTCCAGATCGAAGGCATGATCCCATTGCGCGCGGGTGGCTTCGTCATCCCTGATGCCCAGGCGCAGCACCACCGTATCGGCCAGATCGGTCTTGGCTTCGCGCACTTCCCACATGCGGACGCGGACAAAACCGTGCGCGCCCTTGCCTTCCAACTGACCAAACCAGGGCCAGCACACCGGCACGCCGCCGCGCACGCCCTTGCCGGTCTGGTACACGGCCGCGCGTGAAACCCAGATCACCGGCTTCTGGCCATTGGGCTGCCACTCCAGCACCTGGCCGCCCTGCACGGCCACGCGGGCCATGGCGTCCGGCGTGGTGATCTCGGCCACCGGCAGTCCTGCGCCGCTATCCTGGCCGCCACTATTCTGGAAGCGCAAACGGCCGGGGATGGCGAAGCGCGCGTTGAGGGTTTCGCTGAAATTGTCCAAGTTTTTCTCCATTCGAACGTGAGGAATATTGGCGTCGGGAAATTCCCCGCCCACCGTGTAGAAACCGTATTTTGCGTAAAAGCCGGCCGCCTGGGTTTGCGCATTCAGAAACACGCGTCCGCGCCGGAGCTTTTCCGCTTCCATCAGCAGGGTCTTGAGCATCAGCCGCCCCGCTCCCCTGCCGCGATAATCCTTCAATACCGCCATGCGGCCGATATGCCCGTCCGCCAGCATGCGTCCGCAGGCGATGGGGTTGCTGTCTTCCGTGACCAGCACATGCAGCGCGGCTTCGTCCTCGCCATCCCATTCCAGTTCCTTGGGCACCTGCTGCTCTTCGATGAATACCGTGCGGCGTATGTTGGAAAGCTCGGCCTCGGCGTCGGCCCAGGTCACTATGGCAATTCTCATGCAGCCTCGGCCTGCTCCTTGATCGCCTGTTGCTGCTGCATCTCCCACATGTGCGCATAATGCCCGGCCATTGCCAGCAGCACCTCGTGCCGTCCGCGCTCGATGATGCGGCCGGCTTCCATGACCAGAATTTCGTCGGCATCGATGATGGTGGAAAGGCGATGAGCGATGGTCATGGTCGTGCGGTGCTTCATCACTTCGCGCAGCTCGGCCTGGATGATTTTTTCCGTCTTGGAATCCAGCGCCGAGGTGGCCTCGTCCAGCAACAGAATGGCCGGGTTTTTCAATAACGTGCGGGCTATGGCCACGCGCTGCTTTTCCCCGCCGGAAAGCTTGAGGCCGCGCTCGCCAACGATGGTGTCCCACGATTTCGGCAGCGATTCGATGAAGTGCAGGATGTGCGCGGCGCGCGCGGCTTCGGTCACTTCCTCGCGGGTTGCATCCGGCTTGCCGTAGGCGATGTTGTAATACAGCGTGTCGTTGAACAACACGGTGTCCTGCGGCACGATCCCAATTACCGAGCGCAGCGACTCCTGCGTCACGTCGCGGATGTCCTGGCCGTCGATGGCGATGCGGCCGCCGGTGACGTCATAAAACCGGAACAGCAACCGTACCAGTGTCGACTTGCCTGAACCCGAAGCGCCCACCACGGCGACATTGCGCCCAGCCGGTATGTCGAAGCTGACGTCATGCAGAATGGGGCGTTCAGGATCATAGGCAAAACTCACATTTTCGAACTTCACAGCGCCCCCCGTAACTTTCATAGTCGGCGCATCCGGCTTGTCGCGGACCTCGATGTTCTGCGTCAGCAGCGTGAACATGCGCTCGATGTCGGTGATGGATTGCTTGATCTCGCGGTACATCACGCCGAGGAAATTCAGCGGCATGAAGATTTGAATTAAAAAAGCATTGATCATCACCAGGTCGCCGAGCGTGAGACTCCCCGTTACCACCCCGCTGGACGCGCGCCACAGGATCATGGTCACGCCGGTGGCGATGATGAAGGCCTGGGTGATGTTGAGCAGGGAAAGCGAGTTCTGGCTCTCCACCGCCGCATCCTGCCACTGCTCCATGCTGGCGTTGTAGCGGCTGGTTTCGAACCGCTCGTTGCCAAAATATTTCACCGTTTCGTAATTGATCAGGCTGTCCACCGCGCGTGTCGTGGAAACCGACTCCAGCTCGTTCATTTTCCGGCGGTACTTGGTGCGCCATTCGGTGATGACCACCGTCAAGGCGATGTAGATCAGCAGCACGCCCACGGTAATCAGCGCAAATACCCAGTCGAACTGCACCAGCAGGATGCCGCCCACCAGCAGAATTTCAATGAGCGTCGGCGCGATGCGGAACAGCAGATAGTTGATGACAACGGAAATGCCCTGGCTGCCGCGCTCGATGTCGCGCGTGACACCGCCGGTCTGCCGTTCCAGATGAAAACGCAACGACAGGTTATGTAAATGGTGAAAGGCCTCGATGCTGACCTTGCGGATCATGCCCTGCGTGACCTTGGCAAAGATCATGTCGCGCAGATCGCTGAACAGCGTGGTCGCCAGCCGTAGCAGGCCGTAGCCGACAATCAGCGCGGCCGGCAATATCAGTACCGCGCTTTTGGACGCATCCAGGCTGTCGACGATGTGCTTGAGCAATATCGGCACGCCAATGGTGGCAAGCTTGGCGCCGATGAGAAAAATCACGGCAAAAACAAAGCGCCAGCGATGCTCCCACAGATACGGGCCCAGCTTCTTCAGCGTGCGCCAGTCGGCGGGGCCGGCTGCTGGAATTAATCCGGCAGAGTTTTTTCCTGCGTGGTGTCTCATGAATGGGTAAAATCAGGCTTCCGTTTAACCCCGATTTTACCGCCGCAATGAAGCTCTACGGCATTCCCAACTGCGATACCGTGAAAAAAGCCCGCACCTGGCTGGATGATCATGGCCAGGATGCAGAATTCCACGACTACAAGAAACAGGGCGTCCCGCTCGACGTGCTGAAAAAGGCCGCCAAACAACTGGGCTGGGAGCCGCTCGTCAACAAGAAAGGCCCCACCTGGCGCAAACAGCCGGACGAAGTAAAAGAATCAATCACCACGGAAAAGGCCGCGTTCGAATTTCTTCAGGCCACGCCCAGCGCCATCAAGCGGCCGCTGCTTGAAATCGACGGGAAATATCACTTGGGTTTTTCCGAAGAAACATACAAAGAAATATTCAAAAAATGACCGCCACACTCGAACTCGCCAAAAACCTGATTGCCCGCAAATCCAACACACCCGACGACGCTGGCTGCCAGGAGTTGATCCAGTCGCGCCTCGCGCCGCTGGGCTTTATGTTTGAAACCCTGGAGTCCAACGGCGTCACCAACCTCTGGGCGCGCAAGGGAACCGAGTCACCTGTGGTCTGCTTTGCCGGCCATACCGATGTCGTGCCCACCGGCCCGCTGGATCAGTGGCATTCCGATCCTTTCACCCCCACCATCCGTGACGGCGTGCTGTATGGCCGCGGCGCATCGGACATGAAAACTTCCATCGCCGCTTTCGTCACCAGCATCGAAAGCTTTCTCGCAAAACAGCCAAATCACAAAGGCTCCATCGCCCTGCTGATCACGTCGGACGAGGAAGGTGTCGCCACCGACGGCACGGTCAAGGTCGTGGAAATGCTGGCGGCGCGCGGCGAGAAAATCGACTACTGCATCGTCGGCGAACCGACCTGCGTCTCAAAACTGGGCGACACCATCAAGAACGGACGGCGCGGCTCGCTCTCCGGCAAGCTCACCGTCAAGGGCATCCAGGGCCACATTGCCTATCCGCATCTGGTGAAGAATCCCATTCACATGGCCGCGCCCGCCATCGCCGAAATGGCGGCTACAAATTGGGATGACGGCAACGAATACTTCCCGCCCACCTCCTGGCAGATTTCCAACATCCACGGCGGCACCGGCGCCACCAATGTCGTACCGGGCGAAGTCGAAATCCGCTTCAACTTCCGCCACTCCACCGCCAGCACCAAACCCCAGCTCATCGAGCGCACCCACGCCATCCTGAAAAAACACGGCCTGGAATACGAACTGATCTGGGAAGAAGGCGGCAAACCCTACCTCACACCCAAGGGCGATCTGGTGGACAGGATTTCCGAAGCGATCCGTGAAGTGACCGGCATCGCCACCGATGTCTCCACCAGCGGTGGCACCTCAGACGGTCGCTTCATCGCCGACATCTGCCCGCAGGTCATCGAGTTCGGCCCCATGAATGCCAGCATCCACAAGCTGAATGAAAACATCCCGGTGGCCGACATCGAGCCGCTGAAAGCGGTGTATCAGAAGACCCTGGAAAAACTGCTGGCCTGATCATGGGTGGCCTCGTTCTGGAAAAGACGTTACGCATGCTGGTGCTTTCCGTGCCGGTCATCCTCTCCGCCTGCGCCGTGCAGGGCACCGCGCCCAAAACCGAAACCAGTTCCCGAGTGGGCGAAGCCGTCTCCGCGCCGCTGGTCGATCTCAATCTGCTCCGCACCAAGATTCCACCCGTGCTGATCGAGGCCAGGAAATCGCCCTACCAGCTGCCCCCCAATTCAAGTTGCGAAGTGCTGACCAGCGAAATCCACACGCTGGACGAAGCACTGGGCCCCGACCTCGATGCGCCTAAGCCGGATGGAGACCCAACACTCTTCGAACGCGGTACCGAGGAAGCCGAAGACGCAGCCATCGGGGCAATCAAGAGCGCGGCCGTGGGCTGGATTCCCTATCGCGGTTGGGTGCGCAAACTGACTGGCGCTGAAAAACACTCAAAGGAAGTTGCATCCGCCATTGCCGCCGGCATCGTGCGCCGTGCGTATCTCAAGGGCCTTGGACAGGCTCAGGGTTGCCCTGCTCCCGCCTCACCATTGCCCAAGGAAGCCAAAGACTGACATGAAAAAAGCCCCCGACCCCTTCAAGGACACCGAATCCCTCATCACCGTGCGCGACTGGCTGCGCTTTGCCGTGTCGCGCTTCAACGAGGCCGGGCTGTTTTTCGGCCACGGTTCGGACAACGCCTTTGATGAAGCCGCCTACCTCATCCTGCACACCCTGCACCTGCCGCTGGACCGGCTGGAGCCGTTTCTCGATGCCAGCCTCACGCATGTCGAAGCCGCGCAGGTGCAAAAGGTCATCGAACGCCGGGTCAGGGAACGCATCCCCGCCGCGTATCTGACGAATGAAGCCTGGCTGGGCGAATTCCGCTTTTATGTGGACGAGCGCGTCATCGTGCCCCGCTCCTTCATCGCCGAACTGCTGCGCGAACAGCTCGCCCCCTGGGTGGAAGACCCCGAAGCCATCCACGATGCCGTGGACATCTGCACCGGCTCGGGCTGCCTCGCCATCCTCCTGGCGCACGCCTTTCCCAATGCGGCGGTCGATGCGGTGGACATTTCAAAGGATGCGCTGGAAGTGGCGAAGAAGAACGTGGCCGACTACGGCTTGCAGGACCACGTCCACCTCGTCCAGTCCGACCTGATGAAAAAACTCAAGGGCCGGACCTATGACCTGATCGTTACCAACCCGCCTTATGTGAATGCGCCCTCCATGGCCGAACTGCCGCCGGAATATCGTAACGAACCGGAACTGGCACTGGCCAGCGGCAAGGACGGCCTCAACCACATCCGCAAAATCCTCGCCGACGCCCCCGCCCACCTCAATCCCGGCGGCTTGTTGATCGCTGAAATCGGCCACAACCGCGATGCGCTCGAAGCCGCCTTCCCCGACCTGCCCTTCACCTGGCTGGAAACCAGCGGCGGGGATGAGTTTGTGTTTATGCTGAGGAAAGAGGATTTTCAGTAGAATTAACTGAACTTAATTGTTTCAAATAACTCGACCCTGGAACCTTTAATCTACTGGAACCTTTAATCTAGAACCTTTAATCCATAATCGACAAAGAGGAGGACAGCTCATGTCTGCGGCTTTTTTAATTCTCAATCCCTTCCAAAAGTGGAAAAAAGGTGACTTGCCATGCGATCCAACTGTTTCCATTGCCCTAAAACAATGGGGAACATCCAAAGATGGAAACATTATTATTTCGGCATCACTGGCCACCGACTCAGAAATTGATTACGCTGTCGATCAATTGAAGAAAGACCTAGAATTGGCTCGAAAAAACGCAAAAAGAATACTTAAATCTCAGCGGGAAAAAATTCGCTCTTCATTCAGGGAATAAAGCTATGTCGTCATTATTGGAAGCCCTGTCACCAACTCACCAAAATTCTGTTCAGCGGCTTGGCTTTTTTACATCCTTGACAGCAGTTGTACTTATCTTCTTCTTGCACTTTCCTTTTGATGGATATGAAGTTGACCATTACGTAACTACTCATTACGGTGTTGGGCCATGCCCCAATCCCAGTAACGAGGTGGGAATGAATCTAACATCGGAACAATTGCATCAATATATGGAAGACCTCAGACGCTGTAGCGATAAGGAAGAAATCCAGCCTCTACCATTCTCCGAATGGAAAACTAGGTCTCCAATCGTCAAATGGTTTGGATCGGTACAACATACCTTGGCTGCGCTAGTTTTCACTATATCCCTCGGCGGCATTTGGCTGTGGGTATTTCGCGATCAGCCTGTGTAGATACTGTTATTGAAGTCAAGAAATATGCAAGGTCGGATTGAATGGCTTTCCTGACTTGAGCCCGCGTAGGGCACAATAACCGAAGGGCATTGCGCCGGATGTAACGAACCATTCGGCGCAATTCGGCTAACATCTATTACGCCCTACAAGATTGACGATTGTATCGGCCAAGTTTTTTGCGGAAGCCATGACTGCTTTTGTTGATGACTCCCCCGGCATGGCTGTGTCAATCTCGATACCGTAAAGCTCGATCATTTCCGGCAACACACCCAGCTCTCTTGCCAGACTCAACGAATCGAACACACCGACACCATGACTGGACAGGCCTTGCCGATAATTCATCCACTCATCCTTGCCGAAATGCCGGATGGTTCCGGGCGCACCGCCGCCCTGCATGGCGTCGATGAGGATCACGTGGCTGGCATTTTCCAGTAGCGGAATCAAACCGGTGCCGGGCCGGTCGAGCTTGATGAGTTCGACTTCGGGCGGCAAACGGCCTTTCAAAACGTCCACGACCCGCCAGCCGGTCTGGTCGTCACCGGAGGGCGAGCCGATACCGATAATGCAGAGGGGCGTTCTGGGTTTGTTTCTCCCCTCTCCCAGCGGGAGAGGGTGCCCGCAGGGCGGGTGAGGGAGAGCTGCTGATTTGGTGCGATGATTGATATGGATAGAGTTCTCCCTCACCCCAGCCCCTCTCCCGCTGGGCGAGGGGTGAATATTTCCGAGTTCTCCCGCTAAATGTGATTTGCAGGTCGGCAATGCCTTGCCGACATTTGATCGGCGGGAAGGGATTCCCGCCCTACTAGTCTGATGGTGAGATAAGCGTTCAACATTCACCCGCAGAAAATGCGTTGCGCAGGAGATGCAGGGGTCGTAATTACGGATGACTTTTTCGCAGTGCAGGCGCAGGGCGTCGTCTTCGTGGTCGAGGCCGAAATTGAGCAGCGACAGCCGCAGGTCTTCTTCGATGCGCGCCTGGTTCTGGCTGGTGGGTGGCACGATGCGCGCGTTGCGGATGAGGCCTGCATCGTCCACTTCGTAGCGGTGCCACAGCAGTCCTCTTGGCGCTTCGGTGGCACCAAATGCAACGCCTGCGCGTGGCGTGACTGGCACATTGGGCGAATCGGGCACGACATAGTTTTCCAAAAGCCGTGCGGATTCCTGCAGGGCGAAGAGGATTTCCACCGCGCGCGCGGCCATGCCGGTGAAGACATTGCCGTTGGGGAACGTCAGACCGGTTTCCGCAATCAGCGTGCGGATGTTCTCTGGAAGCTGGGCGTGGTTGAGATTGAGCCGCGCCAGAGGGCCGACCAGGTAAGGCTTGCCGTGGCAGGCGCTGAACAGCGCGGTCGAGTATGGCTGCTGGAATTCGGCAAAATGCGCGTCGTATCCGGTCGCGTCAATTTGCAGTCCATCGCTTGCCGCGATGAAGCCGTTTTCGATGGCGTAGGCGGATTCGTTCTTGAGCGCGACGGAAACAAACGGCTGGTTGTCGGCTGGGATGGGGATGCCGGCAGTCCAGCGCATCAGTTCAACGGCCTGCGGCAGCGCGTCAAGCAGTTTCTGCCGCAAGGCTTCGACCTGCGCTTTGGCCGGGGCATGGTGAAATCCACCTGATTTCAAACCAACCGGATGCACGGAACGCGCACCGAACAGTTCCATGATTTCGTTGCCCAGGGTTTGCAGGTGCATGCCACGCCTGACAATGTCTGGATGGATGCGGGCCAGTTCGATGGCGCTGTTGCAGCCGAAGAAATCCGGCGCGGCCAGCAGGTGGATGTGCAGCGCGTGGCTTTGTATCCATTCGCCACAGTAGAACACGCGGCGCATGCCGCGCGTCCACGGGCCGGCTTCCACGCCAAACAATTTTTCGAGCGCCTGCACGGCGGTCATCTGATAGGCCACTGGGCAGATGCCGCAGATGCGCGCGACGATGTCGGGCACTTCGCTGTAGTGGCGGCCTTCGAGGAATTTCTCGAAAAAGCGCGGCGGCTCGAAGATGCGCAAGCGCAGTTCCTCTATGTTGCCGTCGCGGATGCGCAGGTCGAGCGCGCCCTCGCCTTCCACGCGCGTGAGCACGGGGACTTTCAGGGTCAGCGATTTGCGCTGCTCAGTCATGGCGGCCCTTTTCCAGTTTGAGTGCGGCTTCGCGAAACGGCGGCGCATAGTTGTTGATGCCCCTGAAGCGCCGGGCGATCTCTTCCTGCGTCAGGCCCAGCCTGGTGAATTGCGCTGTCAATGATGCAGTATTGGGATTTTCGGCGGGGCCATAGCAGCCGTAGCAGTCGCGGCCCAGGCCCGGACACAGCGCGCCGCAGCCCGCGCGCGTCACCGGCCCCATGCAGGGGATGCCCCGGCTGACCAGCACGCAGGGCAGGCCGCGCCGCTTGCACTCGGTGCAGACCTTGTCGGCGTTGTCGCGCGGCAGCACACCCAGCAGGAAGTTGTTGATGAAGCCGGCGACCTGCTGGCCGTTGACCGGGCAGCCCCACAATTCGAAATCGACTTTCACATGCGCGGACAGGGGCGTTGATTGCGGCAGGCTGTCGATGTGTTCGGGCTGCGAATAAATCCGCGCGACCCATTGCGCCCCGTCTGCAAAATTTCGCAGGGCCTGAATCCCGCCGGATGTGGCACAGGCGCCGATGGCCACGAGTAATTTGCTTTGGGCGCGGACATGCTGGATGCGGCCCAGGTCTTCCGGCGTGGCGATGCTGCCTTCGACCAGGGCGATATCCACCCGTGCATCGGGATCGCAAGGCCCGGCCTCGGCGAAATGCACGAAATCCACCTGTTCAGCGAGATCAAGCAAAGCCGGCCCCATGTCGAGCAGCGCAAGCTGGCAGCCGTCACAGGAGCTGAATTTGTGCACGGCGACTTTGGATTTACCTTTCTCCACGGTTTTCAAAGATTCATTCATCGTTGGTCATGAATCGAGCGAGATGGTCTATGTAGTGCTCTACTCCCTCCCCCTCTTGCAGGGGAGGGTTGGGGTGGGGTAATGAGGTGCATGATTAAACATTCTTTACCCCCTCCCAACCGCCCAGTGGCGGGTGGGTACACCCGCCCCGTTCCGGCGGGACAAAGCCAAGCAGTTGGCTTTGTCTTTTCCGCCTCCACCCCCCGGCAAGCGGGGGAGGAGTACAAGGTCGGCAATATGTTCCCTGTCATTTTCAAAACCCTCGGTGCTGGATCAGGTCTTTCACCTGCGGCCAGCTGTATACCGGACCATCCTTGCAGATGAAGGAAGCGCCAAACTGGCAGTGGCCGCAGTGGCCCACAGCGCAGTGCATGTTGCGTTCCATGCTGAGAAACATGTTTTCTTCCGGCATGCCGTGCTCGGCAAGCATCCTGGCCGAAACCACCATCATGCCTTCTGGTCCGCACATGACGGCCATGGCCTTGTCCGGCTGCATGGGAATGCGGTCGAACAGGTCGGTCACGCGCCCGATGTGCCATGGCCACAGCGGGCCGCCTTCGTCGGCCGCCACCATGACGTGGGTATCCGGCTGGGTGTTCCACTGCGCGTACTGTTCGCGCCAGATGAGGTCTTCCGCCTTCTTCACACCCTGGATGATGGTGAGGTGGCCGTAATCGGCACGCCGCCGCAGGATGTAATGAATGACCGCAACCACCGGCGCGCAGCCGAGGCCACCGGTAATGACCACGACGTCCCTGCCCTTCATTTTTTCCATGGGCCAGCCGCGTCCGAACGGGCCGCGCAAGCCGATGTGGTCACCGATCTGCAACTGAGCCAGCTTGTTGGTCACCCGGCCCACGGCGCGGATGGTATGGCCGATATGCTGCTGATCTTCCGGGTCGGACATGATGGAAATGGCGACTTCCCCCACGCCCGGCAGGTAGAGCATGTTGAACTGGCCGAGGCTGTGGCGGAATGCGGCTTGGGCGGCCCCGTCTTCCAGGCGGATTTTCAGGGTAAAAATGCTGGGGGATTCCTGTGTGCGCCCCACGATGACGGCGGGCTGGGGCACATGCAGAGCCATGTTGGGAAACACGTTCATGCGGCCCCCTTCAAGGCGGCGATTTCTTCCGTGATGTCGATACCTGCCGGGCACCAGGTGATGCAGCGGCCGCAGCCCACGCAGCCGCTACGGCCATACTGATCGTGCCAGGTCGCCAGCTTGTGGGTCAGCCATTGGCGGTAACGGGTTCGGGTATCCGGCCGCACGTTGTGGCCGTGGATGTAGGCATGGCCTTCGTTGAAGCAGCTGTCCCATTGCCTGAAATGCAGGCTTTCGCCCGTGGCGGTGTCGGGTTCATCCATGTGGGCATGGCAGAAGCAGGTTGGGCACACGGCGGTGCAGTTCCCGCAGGCCAGGCACCTTGCCGCCACATTGTCCCAATGAGCATGTTCCAGGTTGTTCATCAGCAGCGGGCGCAAATCACGACCGGGCAGGCTGCGCATCTGTTTGCGCGCTGCCGCCTCGCCCTGTTCCCGGCCGGCCTGTATCTGCTCCGGCGTGGCTTCTTTCAGATTGAGCGCAGACAGCACTTGTCGGCCGGCTTCGCTGCCTGCGGAAATCAGGAATCCACCCGCAAGTTCGACCAGAGACAAGTCGTATCCACTCTGCGGTGTGGGACCATCGCCGGTGGACGCGCAGAAGCAGGTTGCGGCAGGTTCGGCACACTGCACCGCCACCAGAAACAAGGCATTGCGGCGTCTTTTGTAATTGGCGTCTGAATACTTGCCTTCGAGAAAATGCGCGTCCTGCAAAGCCAGCGCGGCAAGGTCGCAGGCGCGAACGCCGATCAAAGCAATCTTTTCCGGTTGGGGTGTTACAGATTCAAATGCCAGCGCGCCATGCTGATCGCGTCTCACCCGCCACAGTGATTCGCGCGGCGCAAAGGTCTGCGGCTTAATGGCCTGCGGGCCGTTGGCCCAGGCGAAGTATCTGTTTTCGGGATCGCGCGTCAATCTGAATTGCCCGGCCGATTGCTCCGCCTGCAGGCCGCGTGGCAAATCCGCTGCATTTGCAAGCTCGCGAAAAACAATGGCATCGTTTTCGACACCCGGCCCCATGCAACGATAGCCCGCAGACTGCAATGCCTTGATGAGCGCATCGAGTCTTGCAAAATCGAGGAACCGGGCCGGGCCGGAGGGAAAATTCATGCTTGTGTCGTGTTGGTTTGCTCTTTAACTATAAGCAGAAATCACTTTAACAACCACCATCAACTTACACGAAACATATGACAAAAAGAATGTCACATCTGATTCGTTATAATGGTGGCTCACTGAAATGGAGGAGCTCACATGCAACAGCAACTCGACATTTTCGTCGCATCCCTCACTTCATTCTGGACCCAGCTGGCGGGTTTTGTTCCGCAACTTCTGGCGGCCCTGCTGCTGCTGTTTCTGGGCTGGATTCTGGCCAATCTTCTTCGTACCGCCACCAGCAAGGTTCTCGATGTGCTCAAGTTCGACGAACTTGGACAGAAAACCGGCATCGAGGCCTTCATGCGTCAGGGCAACATCCAGCTGACGCTTTCACGCCTGATCGCGAATCTGGTTTACTGGATCATTCTGCTGGTGGTGATCGTTACGGTTGCCAATAGTCTGGGGTTGACCGCCGTCTCGCATCTGTTCGAGAAGGTGGTGTTTTACCTGCCCAACATCATCGTCGCCATTCTGGTGCTGGTGTTCGGCATCCTCATCGCCCGCTTCATCAACCGGCTGGTGTTCGCCTACCTCAATAATATGGGCGTGGGCGGTGCGCTGACGCTGAGCACGATGGCCGAATACTCCGTCATCATTTTTGTTTTCTTTGTCGCGCTGGAGCAGTTGCAGATTGGCACCCATCTGCTGGTCACCGCCTTCACCATCGGCTTTGGTGCCATCGGCCTGGCGTTTGCGCTGGCCTTTGGTCTCGGCGGACGCGAATGGGCCGCAAACGTGATCAAGAAGCTGACCGAGAAATAATTGGCTCAGTTGTCCTGCCAGTAGAAATACTCCCAGGCCTGTCCGGTTGCGGAACCAAGTTTGTCCAGCAAAGTTTCGCCCGGCACGGCCTCGGATTCAAACACATTCGAGATTTCGATAAAGAAGCGCCCGAAAGCGGCCTTGCGCCGCCAGCCGAGTTTTATTGCTTCATTTGACTTACCGCAGTGCGGACAGCAAATGGCCTCACCCGGCTGGCGAGGCTTTTCATCAAGCTGAAAAGATTTCCGGCATTCTGGGCACCGTGGTTTTATGGAACGGCCTGAGCGGAATTTTGGCGAGTTGCCAGGTTCGCTGAACCGGATGACCGTGGCAGCTTCCGTTTCGCCCAGGGATATCTGTGGCGAGCAGCCCAGATAGGTCACCAGTTCCAGATAAGCCGGCCCTGTGCTGAAAATCGCAGACTGGATTTCCCGGCCGATAAGGCCGACTTCACGCAGATGTTGTTCGAAGGTCTTGAGTGATTGCGGAACCCACTCGGGATCGCGCGCATGCAGGACAAGAAAGGCGCCTGCGGCATTGCTCAACGCCGCGACCTGCTACCAGTCCGGCTGCGTGTGGCGGGCGTGCTGCTGCCGGGGCGCGGTTTCGATGTCTTTTGTGGAACGGCGATGCCCGCCCATTTCAGCAGGCTGCGGACTTCCATCTCGTCAAGTTCGTGCTTCTGGCCGCGTTTCAGTTGCGGCGGCAAGGCAACCGTACCGTATCGCGTGCGGATGAGGCGGCTGACCTTGACGCCCACGGCATCGAACAGCCTGCGGATTTCGCGGTAACGGCCTTCCATGATGACCGCGCGCCACCAGCGGTTGGCGCCCTCGCCGCCCGCTTCCACCAGACTTTCCAGCCGGGCTTCGCCGTCATCGAGCTCGATGCCTTGCAGCAATTGCTGCTGCATTTCCGGCGTCAGTTCGCCCAATACCCGCACGGCGTATTCGCGCTCGACTTCAAAGCGCGGATGCATCAGACGGTTGGCCAGTTCGCCGCTGGTGGTAAAGATCATCAGGCCTTCGGTATTGAAGTCGAGCCGGCCGACGCTGACCCACTTGGCGCCACGGATTTTCGGCAACTGGTCGAACACGGAGGCGCGGCCCTTGGGATCGTCGCGGCTGACGATCTCGCCTTCCTGCTTGTGGTAGAGCAGCACGCGAACGCGTTTCTCTGCAGCCGGACGCAGATAAACACGGCGGCCTGAAACCTTGATGACATCGCTTGAGGTAACGCGATCGCCGACTTTCGCGGTCTGATCGTTGACCGTTACCCGGCCCTCGGCAATCCAGGCTTCCATGTCGCGGCGCGAGCCGATGCCAGCATCGGCCAGCGCCTTGTGCAGTTTGATGGGCGCTTCGGGTTCGGCTTGCCAGCGCTTGGCGCGGGTTTCCGGCACGGGGCTGGTTCGCAGTTTCTGCGTGGCGTCTTCCGCCGGAGAGGTGTCTTCTGACGGAGCCGGATGCGTTGCGGCAGGCTTTAGCCTGGCCGGCCTGGCTGCGGGTTTGCTTGGTGGGCGTAGCGGACTGCGACGGCGAGTAGGCATGATTATTCTTCTGCCCGCTTGCCTGGTGCAAGCGGTTGATTATTCGTGGTGTTGTGAAGGCGCGGCGGCCAGCGCCTGCTTTTCCGAATCAGGGTTCGATTCGATTTCTTCCGCTGAAGTCCTGGTTGATTCCGCTTCTGATTCTGCTTCCTCGTGCACTTCATCCGCAACCTGAACTTCGGCTTGCGGCTCGGGCTGGATTTCCTGAATTTCCGTGACAGCGGTTTCCTCTGTCGAAAGCTCCTCGCGCACTTCTTCCAGTTCCTCTGGCGTTACGGCCGTATCCGGCGCAAGCAGGTTGCCCAGTTCTTCCAGCGGCGGCAATTCCTGCAGCGAACGCAGGCCCAGGTCGGACAGGAAACGCGGAGTGGTGGCAAACAGGGCCGGCCGGCCTGGCACGTCGCGATGGCCGACGGCCTCGATCCAGCCGCGCTCTTCCAGCGTCTTGATGATTTGCGCATTGACCGACACGCCGCGAATGTCCTCGACATCGCCGCGCGTGACGGGCTGCCGGTAGGCGATGATGGCCAGCGTCTCCAGCACGGCACGGGAATAGCGCGGCGGTTTTTCGTTGCGCATGCGGGCCAGGTAGGACTGCATTTCCGGCCGGGTCTGGAAGCGCCAGCCTTCGGCCACCTGAACCAGTTCGGTGCCGCGCCCTTCCCAGCTGGTTTTGAGTTCGTCCAGCGCCCGGCGCAGCATGTCCTCGGACAGTTCCTGTTCGAACATTCGCTTCATTTCGCGCAGGGAAAGCGGCGTATCCGTGGCCAGTAGCGCGGCCTCCAGAATACGCTTCAGTTCTTCCAGATTATTGATGGTCGGTGTGTCGTTCATCTGCATATTCATCCACAGTCATGCCTTCTTCGTGCAAACGGACATAGATTGGCGCCAAGGGTTCTGATTGGGTGACGTCGATCAGGGTTTCCTTGGCCAGTTCAAGGACGGCGAGAAAGCTTACCACCAGTTCGGGCACACCGGCTTCCTGCCGGAACAGGCTGGCGAATTCAAGGAACTGGCCGGGGTGCAGGGATTTGAGGATGCGCGTCATGTGTTCGCGCACGGACAGTTCTTCGCGGCTGATGCGGTGATGCTTGTTGGCCTTGGCGCGCGAAAGAATCGACAGCCAGGCTGCGCTGAGGTCTTCCGCGCGGACATCCGGCAGGCGCCGGGTCGCAGCTTCGACAGCCACGGAAATGGGCTGGAAATCGCGCCCGGCCTGGGGAAGCTTGTCCAGACGCTGGGCGGCCAGCTTCATCTGTTCGTATTCCAGCAGGCGGCGGACCAGTTCTGCGCGCGGATCTTCCGGCTCGGCGCCCTCTTCGGTTCTCACTGGGCGCGGCAGCAGCATGCGCGACTTGATCTCGATCAGCATGGCGGCCATCAGCAGGTATTCCGCCGCCAGTTCCAGACGGGACGCGCGCGCGGCTTCCACATAGGACAGATACTGGCGTGTGAGCTCGGCCATGGGCACATCCAGCACGTCCAGATTGTGACGGCGGATCAGATACAGCAGCAGGTCGAGCGGGCCCTCGAAGGTTTCGAGAAAAACTTCCAGCGCATCGGGCGGGATATAGAGGTCTGCGGGGAGTTCCGCGAGCGGTTCGCCCTTGACGCGGGCGATGGGGAGTTCGGCCTGGACTGCTTCCATGACGGCAATTTTACCACCGCGCCCCCACCATTGGCTGGCCATATGAATTTACGAAATTTTTATTTATTTACGGGACCTTGGGTGACATACTGGCTGCGGCTGTTGAAGAGATTCAACCTTATAAACTGGCAAGTTAAACTGAATCACCCCCCACCAAATGGTGAGTGATATTTTTGGAGGAAATTCATGGGCATCATCTGGACCATCGTGCTTGGATTCGTCATCGGCGTCATCGCCAAGTTCATCACCCCCGGCAAGGAAAACATGGGATTTCTGATGACAATTGGCCTGGGCATTGCCGGTTCATTCCTGGCAGGCGCCATCGGCCAGTTTCTGGGCTGGTATCAGGCTGGTGAAGGCGCGGGATTCATCGCCTCGGTCATCGCCGCCGTGCTGATTCTGGTCATCTACGGAAAATTCAAGGCAAGCCAGGCCGGCGCCGGTGTCAAGAAGCCTTGAGTTCTTGCCAGGAGGCAATATGGACCACGCGCTAGGTTTTCAGCATCAAGAGTCGTCCAGCCGCCGCGGAAACGGTTTGCAATACGATGACATGGAACAGATTCGTGCAACCTGCCTGCAAATGATCCGCCGCCGTGCTCTGCTTTCGGCGGCGGCTTCCTTCGTGCCCATCCCTGGCGTGGGGCTCATCACCGACACTGCCGTGCTGGTGAGCCTGATAGACGACATCAATGAAAAATTCGGCCTGGACAAGCAGGCCATGAAAGAACTGGCCCCCGCCAAGAAAGCGCTGACCTACCAGCTCATGACCCGCGCCGGCGGCATGCTCGCCGCAAGGTTTTCCACCTCGCGTTTGTTGGGCCTGATATTGCAGCGCGCCGGCTTGCGCCTGGGTATCGTCGAAGCTACCCGCTACGCCCCCGTTGTCGGTCAGGCCATCTCGGCGGGCATCGCCTACTTCATCCTTACCGGCATCTCACGCCGGCATATTGAGCAGTGCATGCAAGTTACAAGCGAACTGCGCAACAACCAGCAATCCGATTTCACGCCGGCTTGAAAACGATCTTCACCACATCGCGGTAATGCCTGGCGAAGTGGATGGTGATGCCCTTGCGGATATAGTCCGGCAGTTTCTCGAAGTCACGGCGGTTTTCATCCGGCAGGATCAGTTCCATGATGCCGGCCCTTCTTGCAGCAATGACCTTCTCGCGAATGCCGCCAACCGGCAATACTTGCCCGGTGAGCGAAAGTTCGCCGGTCATGGCCAGGGGCCGGACGAGCTTTTCGTTGCGGGCGAGGCTCAATAAGGCAGTGGCCATGGTCACCCCGGCACTGGGGCCATCCTTGGGCGTCGCGCCTTCCGGAATGTGCAGGTGCACAAAGCTGGAATCGAAAAATTTCCCATCGGCCTTGTATTGCTTAAGGTTGCTGGCGATGTAGCTGTAGGCGATTTCGGCGGATTCCTTCATCACCTCGCCCAGCTTGCCGGTGAGCTTGAAGCCACGGTTTAGGGTATGCACACGCGTAGCCTCCACATCCAGCGTGGTGCCTCCCAATGAAGTCCAGGCCAGCCCGGTCACCACGCCAACGGCACTTTGCGGCTTGTCTTTGTGGAAAATGGGTTTGTCGAGATAGGTCTCGATTTCCTTCACACCTACCTTGATCGGCGTGGCGGTGCCATTCAGGATTTGCACGACGGCCTTGCGAGCGACACGTCCAAGCTGCTTTTCCAGATTGCGTACGCCGGCTTCACGCGCATAGCCTTCGATGACATGGCGGATCGCCGGGTCGCTGATCTGCACCTGGCCTTTTTTGAGGCCGGACTTCACCAGCACCTTGGGCCACAGGTGATGCTTGGCGATGTCGATTTTTTCCTCGGTGATGTAGCCGGAAAGCTGGATCACTTCCATGCGGTCCAGCAGCGGACCGGGGATGGAAAACTGGTTGGCCGTGCAGATGAACAAGGCTTTTGACAAGTCAAAGCGCACATCGAGATAGTGGTCGAGGAAGTCGACGTTCTGTTCCGGATCGAGCACTTCCAGTAGCGCGGAAGCCGGATCGCCCTGGTAGCTCGCGCCGATCTTGTCGACTTCGTCCAGCATGATGACGGGGTTGGCGGTGCCGGCTTCTTTCAGCGCCTGAATGAACTTGCCGGGCATGGCGCCGATATAGGTACGGCGATGGCCCTTGATCTCGGCCTCGTCCCGCATGCCGCCCAGCGAAAACCGGAAGAATTTGCGCCCCAGCGCTTCCGCGACGGATTTTCCAATGGATGTTTTGCCGACGCCCGGCGGGCCCACCAGCAACAGGATCGAGCCGGACACTTCGCCCTTCATTGCGCCGACAGCCAGAAATTCGATGATGCGGTCCTTCACATCATCCAGCCCATCATGATCGCGGTCGAGAATCTTGCGCGCGCGCTTGAGGTCGAGCTTGTCTTCCGAATACACGCCCCAGGGCAGCACCGTCAGCCAGTCCAGATAATTGCGTGAAACGGTGTACTCCGCCGAACCGGTTTCCAGCACGGAAAATTTCGCCATCTCCTCGTCAATGCGCTTCTTCGCCGGCTCGGGCAAGGCCATTTTCTTGATACGGTCCTTGAAGGTTTCAAGCTCGGCGGTCTTGTCGTCCTTGGAAAGCCCCAGCTCTTTCTGGATGGTTTTCAATTGCTCGCGCAGGAAGAATTCGCGCTGCTGCTCGGACATTTTTTCTTCCATGCGGCCGCGAATCTGGCTTTGCAGTTTTGCCACATCGAGTTCTTTTTTCAGCAGCACCAGCACTTTTTCCATGCGGCGCTTGAGGCCCAGTGTCTCCAGCACATCCTGCAACTCCTGCTTGCTGGCAGTGGTCAGGCTGGCGGCAAAATCCGCCAGCGGCGAAGGCTCATTGGGGCTAAAGCGGTTGAGGAAGAACTTGAGCTCTTCCGAGTACAGGGGGTTGAGCGGAATCAGGTCCTTGATGGTGTTGATGATGGCCATCGCATAGGCCTTGATCTCTTCCGAATCCGGCTTGCCCGGTTCGTTGGGGTATTCGACCCGCACCTTGTAGGGAGCCTTGTCGGAAATCCATTCGACGATGCGAAAGCGCCTCAGGCCTTCGGCGATGAACTGAATCTTGCCCTCGTTCTTTGCCGGATGATGCACGCGCACCACCGTGCCAATGGTCTTGAAGTCATCACGCGTGGCGTTGTCCGAATCATCCGGCTTCACCAGCACCAGGCCGACCATGTGATGCGGGGTATCGCCAATCGCCTCGACCGTCTCCATCCACGCCCCCTCGTTCATGATGAGCGGCAGAGTTTGCGCCGGGAAAAACGGCTTTTCGGAAAGCGGCAGCAGGTGCAGTTCCGAAGGCCAGCGTTCGGCTGGCAGTAGTTTTTGTTCTTCGGGCTGTTCGAGAATTTCGCCTTCCAGGGGCGGGGTATTGTTTGGCATGTTTGAAATCTTTCCGGGTTTGATACCAGATTAGGCCAATCCGCCGGATTTCAATCTAGGGTCTGTTAACGCTAATTTCGCACCTGCGTTGCCGCGAGAAAATGATGGATGCAAGGCGCGTCGCGCCGGCAAGGACTATCCCTTGCCAAGCGGCGCAACGCAGCGGACGCGTTTTCTCGCGGCAACCCGAAGGGGCGGGTCGATTCGGGCGCATCCCTTTGTCGCAGTCTGCTTGCTGTGCCAGCACAGCGACGTACCCTGCTTCGCGGGCTGCATCCCGAATCGACCTCGCCGCAGGAGCGAAATTAGCGTTAACAGGCCCTAACCGAACGACAGCCCCATGGCCTCCCGGACGTCGCGCATGGTTTCGCGGGCCAGTTCCTGCGCCTTTTCGCAACCGTCGGCAATGATGTTTCTCACCAGGTCGGGGCTTTCCTCATACTGTCTGGCCCGGTCGTGGATGGGCGTCAACTCGCGTTGAACCGCATCAATCACCGGCTGCTTGCATTCGATGCAACCGATGCCCGCGCTGGTGCAGCCCTTGACCACCCATTCTTTCACGCCGTCATCCGAATAGACCTGATGGAATTGCCACACCGGGCACTTTTCCGGATTGCCCGGATCGGTGCGGCGCACGCGGGCCGGGTCGGTCGGCATGGTGCGGATTTTCTTCGCCACGCTGTCCAGGTCTTCGCGCAGGGCAATGGTGTTGTTGTAGGACTTGGACATTTTCTGCCCGTCCAGTCCCGGCATTTTCGAAGCTTCGGTGAGCAGGGCTTCCGGTTCGGCGAGGATCATGCGGCCGCCGCCTTCGAGATAACCGAACAGACGTTCGCGGTCGCCCAGCGACAGATTCTGCGCGTCGTTCAAAATGGCCTGGGCGGATTCCAGCGCATCTTCCTCGCCCTGTTCCTGATAAGCGGTACGCATTTCCTGATACAGCTTGGCTTTTTTGCTGCCCAGTTTCTTGATCGCGGCCTGCGCCTTTTCCTCGAACCCCGGCTCGCGGCCGTACAGATGATTGAAACGGCGGCAGATTTCGCGGGTGAATTCGATGTGCGGCACCTGGTCTTCACCCACCGGGACGAGGTTGGCGCGATAGATCAGGATGTCCGCGCTTTGCAGCAACGGATAACCGAGGAAACCGTAAGTGGACAAATCCTTGTCAGAAAGTTTTTCCTGCTGGTCCTTGTAAGTCGGCACACGTTCCAGCCAGCCAAGCGGCGTCATCATCGACAGCAGCAGATGCAGCTCGGCATGCTCGATCACGCGCGACTGGATGAACAACGTGGCCTGCGAAGGATCGACGCCCGCCGCCAACCAGTCCACCACCATGTCCCACACATGCTGCTCGATGTCCTGCGGCGTGTCGTAATGCGTGGTCAGCGCATGCCAGTCGGCGACGAAGAACAGGCACTCGTGCTCATGCTGAAGCTTGAGCCAGTTCTTGAGCACGCCGTGGTAATGGCCAAGATGAAGACGCCCGGTTGGGCGCATGCCGGAAAGGACACGGTTGGCAAACATGATCAGTTAAGCAGAACGGAAATGAGGGAAAGAAGGGTTTGATCCGAGACGCCTGTGAGCAGGGTCGCGAAGGTGAAAACCAGACCGATCAGCGGCCACATGAGAGTATTCAAAATCCCGGTCAGCATCAGCGCGATCAGGATGAAAAATCCGAATGGCTCAACCCGTGCCAGCGTGGCCGAGGGACCGGGCGGCAGCAGGCTGACAGCGATGCGCCCGCCATCCAGCGGCGGAATCGGCAACAGGTTCAGCGCCGCGAGGATGCCGTTGATGAACACGCCCGCCGCGCCCATCAGCATGAGCGGCAAGCCCAAAGTACCGCCAAGCGTATGACCAAGCTGAATCATGGCCGACCAGAACAGTGCCATGAGCATATTGGCTCCAGGCCCGGCGGCAGCCACCCACAGCATGTCGCGCTTGGGATGCCGGAGATTGTTGAAGTTGACCGGCACCGGTTTGGCCCAGCCGAACAGGAAAGCGGGTCCGCCGGCGAGCTTGCTCATCAGCAATAGAAACAGCGGCAGGCCGATGGTGCCTACCGGGTCGATATGCTTGAGCGGATTGGCGGTAACACGGCCCATCATCCATGCGGTCTTGTCGCCGAACTTCATTGCCACGAAACCATGCGCGGCTTCATGCAGGGTAATGGCAAAAATCACCGGAATGGCGAACACGATGATTTTCTGGATCAGGGTCAGTTCCATTCGATCTTAACTTTCGAACGGCGTCGCATCGCCCTTGCCGTAACGCAGCACGCGCGGCTCGTCCGACATCAGGTCCACCACGGTGGTCGGCGTCAAACTGCAACCGCCGCCGTCAATCACCAGATCGACCTGATGTTCCAGCCGGTCACGGATTTCCCAGGCTTCGTTCAACGGCACATCTTCGCCCGGCAGTTGCAAGGTTGAAGACAGAATGGGCTCGCCCATCTCGGCCAGCAGCGCCTGCACGATGGGATGATCCGGAACACGCAGGCCAATGGTGTCATGCCGCTTGTGCAAAAGCCGCTTTGGCACCTCGCGCGTTCCCTTGAGGATGAAGGTGTACGGCCCCGGCGTATGCGCTTTGAGCAACCGGAATTGCGTATTGTCCACCTGCGCGTAGCGGCCCAGCTCGGACAGATCGCGGCAGACAAGAGTCAAATCGTGGCCTTCCTCCAGACCTCGCACTCGCAGCAGTTTCAATGCTGCTTCCTTGTCGCCAATGTGGCAGCCCAGGGCATAGCAGGAATCAGTGGGATAAACGATGACGCCCCCGTCGCGCAGAATGGCAACGGCCTGCTGAATCAGTCTTTGCTGAGGATTATCCGGATGGATATTGAAAAATTGGGACATGTTTGCTGGGCGGTTTTGGAGGCCGCCCAATAACTTAATTTCTTGTTGCAATATTCCAATTATGCCAGATAGGCAGGCATTTCGCCGGCAAGGGTGGAATGCCGCCCAATTCACGTCCGTGTTCGCCCGGCGCATGAAAATCTGAACCTCGCGAGGACATCAAGTCGAAATGGCTGGCCAGTTCCGCAAACAGGCTGTATTGATCAGGCGTGTGACTGCCCGTGACCACTTCCACTCCTTCTCCGCCCAGTGCCTTGAAATCGCCCAGCAGCCGTCGCATGGCCTTGCCTTTCAAGTCATAGCGCCCGGGATGCGCCAGTACCGGCTGCCCGCCGCTTGCGCTGATCCAGCGTATTGCGTCTTCCAGGCTGGTCCATTCGTGGGGCACGTAGCCCGGACGGCCGCGAACCAGAAATTTTTTGAATACCGTCCGGATGTCCTTGCACACGCCCTGCTCCACCAGAAACCGGGCAAAGTGCGTGCGGCCGATGAGTTTGCCGTTTTCAGCGAATTTGAGCGCGCCTTCCAGCGCGCCGGCAATGCCATGCCTGCCGAGTTCGGCCGCAATCCATTCCGCCCGTGCATATCGCCCCTGCTGGATGCCGGCCAGCCCGGATACAAGCACCGGATGCGAAGGGTCGATATTCAGGCCAACAACATGCAGGGTCGCGCCGCTCCAGGACACTGAAATTTCCACACCGTTTACAAAGCCCAGACACAATGAAGCGGCCGTCTTCGCGGCATCGGCAAGACCGCTGACATCATCATGGTCCGTCAGGGCAAGCACATCCACGCCTTTTTCGGCGGCGCGAAGCACCAGGTCAGCCGGACTAAGTACGCCGTCCGAGGCAGTGGAATGACAGTGGAGATCGTAGTTCACGTTGGAAATGCTTTGAGGGGTCGTGAAATCATAGCAAAATAGCCGTTGTTTCAGCCTTTTGGCCTTTTAACTTTTGTTTCATGAAAAAATTTCTGTTCGACCTGTTTCCCATCATTGTTTTCTTCATCGCCTACAAACTGGGCGATTCCTATCCCGAACAAGCACAGACAATCCTGAACACTTTCGGCATGCACACGGCGCCTGGTGGGAAGCCGGGCATTTTCCTTGCAACCCTGGTCGCCATCTTCGCCACATTCGTACAGGTGGGCTGGGTCAAGCTGCGCGGCCACAAGGTCGAGATCATGTTGTGGGTCAGCTTGTTCATCATTGTCGTGTTCGGCGGCGCCACCCTGTATTTGCAGGATGAGAACTTCATCAAGTGGAAACCGACCGTGCTGTATTGGGTTTTTGCGGGGGCTATTTTTGGCGCGGCAATGTTTGGCAAAAACCTGATCCGCACGATGATGACCAGCCAGATGGAACTTCCGGATGCAGCCTGGCGTCAGATGAACCTGAGCTGGGGCGGATTTTTTGCTTTCATGGGTATTGCCAATCTTTGGGTGGCCAATAATTTCTCAACCGATGACTGGGTGAACTTCAAGCTTTACGGCAGCATCCTGCTGATGCTGGTATTCGTGGTGATTCAATCCCTCATGCTTTCCAAATACATCGACAAGGAAGAATCGAAGTAATGTGGTACGCCATCAACGGAGAAGACATGCCGGACAGCCTGGAGAAACGTCTGGCTGCCCGTCCCGCACATCTTGACAGGTTGAATGCCCTGCAGTCCGAGGGCCGGCTGCTGCTTGCGGGCCCCTTCCCCGCCATCGACAGTCCTGATCCCGGGCCTGCCGGCTTTACGGGAAGCTTGATTGTGGCCGAGTTTGATTCACTGGAAGCGGCACAGACCTGGGCAGATACCGATCCCTACGTCGCGGCGGGTGTTTATTCGCGCGTCAGCGTCAAACCTTTCAGGAAGGTCCTGCCCGCATGAGCCTGGCCAATGAAATCCGGCAACGCCTGCAGGCACTCGCGCCCAGCACCATCAGCCTCGAAGATGAAAGCGCGCAACACGCCGGCCACGCCGGCGCAAAAGACGGCGGGCATTACCGGCTGGTGATTGTGTCGGATCGTTTCCAGGGTCTGAATGCCGTCGCGCGTCACCGCCTCGTTTATCAAAGCCTGGGTGACCTGATGCAAAAAGGCATCCATGCGCTGGCCATTAGCGCGTTTACCCCTGAAGAGTTTTAATTTTTTGAGTTTGTTCACAGAGGAGTCATTGATGAAGAAAATCCTGTTTGCATCACTGCTGCTGGCCAGCCTGCCCGCTTTTTCGGCGGACGACGCCAAACCTATTGCCACGGTCAACGGACGTGAGATTCCGGCGATTTACGGCGATCTGGCCAAGCAGAATCTGTTGCAGCAAGGCGCGCCCAATGACGCCAACCTGAACACGCGCGTGAAGGAAGCGCTGATCAACCAGGAACTGCTTTCCCGTGCCGCCATTGAAAAAGGTCTGGATAAAACCCCCAGGCTGGCTGCCGCCATGGAAATGCTGCGCCGCGAGCAACTGACCAAAGCCTATCTGGAAGACTATGTCAAAGGCCACCCGGTAACGGATGCGGAAATTCAGGGCGAATACGACAAGGCCAAGGCCAGCGCCACCGGCAATAATGAATACAAGGTGCGCCACATCCTGGTAAGGGAAGAGTCCGAAGCCAAGGCGATCCTGGCACAGCTTAAAAAGAAAGCTGCTTTTGACAAAATTGCCAAGGAAAAATCCAAGGATCCCGGCTCAGCCAAAAATGGCGGCGATCTGGGCTGGAATGTGCCTGACGCCTTCGTCAAGGAATTTGGCGATGCCCTGAAAGGCCTGAAAAAAGGTGAAACCAGCGAACCGGTCAAGACCCAGTTCGGCTACCACATCATCAAGCTGGAAGACATGCGCCCGGCAAAGATTCCGCCGCTGGATGAAGTGAAGGACGAAGTTCGCAAGCAGCTTCAGCAGCAGCGTGTTCGCGAAGCGGTAAAGGGACTTCGCGCCGCCGCAAAAATAGAGTAAATTCAGTACCCGCCCATACCAAAAATGTGGGCGGGATTTCCCCCTACTCAACCGGCCGGCAAATCATGAACGAAAAAGATGCTCGCACCAATCTGCAGGAACAGTTTCTGAACACCTTGCGCCGCGAGCGCACACAGGTTTCGGTGTTTCTGGTCAACGGCATCAAGCTGACGGGCCGGATCGACTCATTCGACCAGTTCGTGGTTCATCTCAAGGGCCATGATCAAGCGGGTCAAATGGTATTCAAGCACGCCATTTCCACCATATCCCCCAGCCATCACGTCGACGTCAAGGCTCGTCCGCCTCAGGCTGAGTCCTGATTTCATTTTCTCCTGCTTTCTGCTCCGCCAGGTAGGCCTTGGTCTGAGCCACATCCATCAGCATTACCATTCCCCCTCGGTATGCCTGGCTGAACAGCGCGTCGAACCGCACGTTTTTCTTCTTTAAATACATCACGACTGCTCCGGCCGGATGGTTGTCAAGCCATGGCTGTAATTCATTCTTGTCCAGTTGCTCAAGCGGTTTCTCCAGCCGGCCCATGAACTGAAATTGCGCGTGATAACCGCCTGCGTTGGCCACAGGTCTGCCTTCATCCTGCAATTTCCTGATTTCCCGGGAAATCGGATGCACGTCATAAATCGGCCCGAGACTACTGAAAACGCCGATTTGCAACATGACAAAAGACAGTGCACCCAGCAGCGCAAGCGATGGCAAGTGCCAGTTCCGGTCACGATTACCCAGAATCAGGATCAAAGCATAAATGCTCAGAACCAATCCGGGCCATACAGGCGGGTTTGCCCAATCCGAATATTTTCCGGGCAAGCCCGCAATGGCCAGATAAATCAGGACACCTCCAAGCAGACCTGACAGCAAGGCCGGAAACAAAATCCCGCCCCTGGGGAGGTTCGTAAGCAATCTCGCGGAAAACAAGGCAAATGCCGGGACAAGGGGCACCAGATAATGCAATTGCTTGCCACTGATCAGGGAAAACGAAACAAACACCGGCGCCGCCCATGCCACACAAAAACGCAAACCCGCGTCCATGCCATTCCGCTTCAGAGACATGAACCGGCTCCATAAACCGGGCCAGACCAGCCAGGGAAACAGCAGCACCGGCAAGAGAGGCAAATACCACCAGAACGGCCGCTTGTGGGCAAAGGAATCCACCATGCGGTTGGCGGTCTGGCCCCAGAAAATGGCATTGCGGTATTCCTCGCCGCCGTGAATGGCCGCGGGAATCGCCCATGCCAGCGCGATGGCCGCGCCGCCCAGCACAGCAAGCAAAATGGCGCCATACCAGTGTTTCCAGTTCTGTCCGGCAAGGTTTGAGCTTTGCTGCCACCAGGGCGCCAGCAGCGCGGCTGGCAGCAGGTGCAACAAAATCACCGGTCCTTTTGCCAGCACGCCAAGACCGATAGCCAGGGCCAGCCAGGCAAAACCCCGCTTCATTGATTCATTGGCCGCAATGAGCAAGCCACGCATGCCAGTGAGCACGAAGAACGCCAGCATCACATCGAACATGGCAATTGTCGAGAAGACCAGCCACAGCATGCTGGAGCCCAGAACCCAAAGCGCATTCCGGCCGGCATTCTCATCATCCGGCCAAAGCCTGCGGGCAATGGAAAGCGTCAGAAACAGCCCCCCAAGTGAAAACAACGGCGACACCAGACGCGGCCACCATTCGTTGACGCCAAAGACAGTCCAGCCCATGTTATACAGCCAGAACAGCAAGGGCGGCTTGTGGCTGTAGGGCTCGCCATTCTTGAACATCACCAGATATTCATCACGCAGCCACATCTCCCATGCAACGCTCGCATAGCGGGTTTCGTCGATGGGCGTTAGTGGCCGAACCGCAAAAGCGGTCAGCGTCAGAAATGCCAGTATCAATACCGGACCGATAAGCGGTTTGAAATTTTGCCCATTCACGATTGAGGATCGTCCTGAGTTTCCAGTTCTTTTTCGTAGGACCGGCCGTGCCGCATCTGCCGATAAAGACGCACGCCCAGGACGCCGGAAATGACAAACAGCACAATGGACAAGCCGATCTGCCAGTGCGAACCTACCGTCAGTCCGCTGCCCGCCAGCGCGAAAATGAGCGTTTGAGGAAGGTAGCCGGTGAAACTGCCGGCAAAAAAATGCAGCTTGGGAATTTTCGACACCCCTGCGATCAGATTGGTGACCAGATTGCTGCCAACCGGTAGCAGGCGCACCAGCAGGGTCATCGTGAAGGTGTGATCGCGAATGAATTCCTCGAACCGTTGCAGCTTCTCGGGAAACATGCGCCTTACCAGCCCGCGGCCGAACAGGCGAGCGTAATAAAAAGCCAGTATGCAGCCGCCTAGTGCAGCAATCGCGCCCAGCAGAAATCCCGTGAGCACGCCAAAGGCATAGCCGCCGAAAAATGCCACCATCTGCCTTGGTAATCCCAACCCGGTCATGATGGCGCCAGCCGCCAGAAACAGTCCGTATCCCTGCATGCCGTGGCCGCGCACATTCGCGTCGATCCAGCCGCGCTCGAAAATGTGCTCCAGACCTGCATACTTGAGCAGCAGCCCCAGACCGATCAGGGAAAGAATCAGAAAAATGCCCCGCAGCCAGATGGGCAGATGCGGACGCGCCATCAATCAGCCGAAACGATTTCCGGCCTGCGCACCCTTCTTTGCAGCCAGGCCACACCGAACAGATCGACAATGCCGACCCACAAGCGGTTGTGGATGCCGTATTTGGAGGTGCCACGTTCACGCGGCCGGTGGTTGACCGGCACGGACACGACCACGCCGCCGTTGCGCTGCACCAAAGCGGGCAGGAAGCGGTGCATGTGATCGAAGTGAGGCAGTTCCATGAAGGTGGCTCGCGCGAACACTTTCAGACCACAGCCCGTGTCGGGCGTATTGTCCTTGAGAAAGCGGCTGCGCACTCCATTGGCAATTTTTGACGACAGCTTGCGGATGTAAGTGTCCTGTCGCTTGTTCCGCCAGCCCGCCAGCAACTGGAGATTGGCTGCTTGCGAGGGATCGGCAAGCGCCTTGAGCAACGCGGGAATGTCCGCCGGATCGTTTTGCCCGTCGCCATCCAGCGTGGCAATCCATTCAAAGCGCGCATGCTTCACGCCCGTTGCCACCGCCTGACTCTGCCCGCAGGAAGCGCGATGGGTAATCACCCGCAGCATCGGAAACTCGCCCTTCAGCTTTTCCAGCACAAGTGGGGTGCGGTCCGTGCTGCCATCGTTGATGTAGATGATCTCGAACTCGGCTTGCCCGGTCAGGGCAGCCGCGATTTCCCGCACCAGCGGCTCGACGTTTTCCTCTTCATTCTTGACAGGCACAACGACCGATACGCGGCCATGGTAAGGATGAGTGGGCATTTGCCGATCGCGCAGGATAAAGATTAAATTTTACGGGCGCTTACATGCTGTTCGCAACGTATTACTTCCAGCCGTCGCGCTGGGGACGCTGGCCACGATTCGCCGGTTTGCGTTTCTCGCCAGTCCGGTTGGGCGCGGGCTGCGTGTTGTAGCGTTCCTGCATCCGGCGCTCGCTGGGGCCGGTAAATCCGGTTTCGCGAGAGGCGTTGTCACGCCCTTGCCCTGGACGGCCACCTGCCTTGGGCTTGTTGCCAAATCCGTGTTTATGCTCGTTCGCAAATCGATTACCCGGTTTGCCGCTGCCGCCCCGGCTGTTGCGGCGTGCGGATTCATCCCGCATGCGGGTTTTGGGTTCCAGGCCCGGAATCACTGAAGCTTCAATCTTCTGTCCGGTATAACTGGAAATCTTCTTCAGCAGGATGCCATCCCGATGTGAGACCAGCGACACAGCGATTCCGCTCGCCCCTGCCCTGCCGGTGCGGCCGATTCGATGCACATAGTCTTCCGCCTGCTTGGGCATGTCGAAGTTGATCACGTGGGAAATCCCCGCCACATCGATGCCGCGCGCGGCCACGTCGGTGGCCACCAGCACGCGGATTTCACCACGGCGCAGTTTGGTCAGGGTACGGTTGCGCGCGCCCTGCGGCATGTCGCCGTGCAAGGCCGCAGCGGGGAATCCCTGGTCAAACAGGTCCCCCGCCAGCAGGTCCGCATCGCGTTTGGTCGCGGTAAAAATGATCACCTGCTTCAGTTCCGTGTCGCGCAGCAGGTAATCCAGAATGCGGCCCTTGTGTCCCAGGTCGTCGCAAAAATGGATGCGTTGTTCAATGCTCTCGTGCCGGTCCTGTTGACCGGCCACTTCCACCCGTTTGGGATCACGCAGCAGGTCTTTGGCAATCTGCGCCATTTTTCCGTCCAGCGTGGCGGAAAACAGCAGGGTCTGGCGGTCTTTTGGCGTGGCATTGGCAATCAGCTGCACGTCCTCGATGAAACCCATGTCCAGCATGCGGTCGGCTTCATCCAGCACCAGCATTTCCAGCCGGGAAAAATCCACCTTGCCGCGTTGCAGGTGATCGATCAGACGGCCGGGCGTGGCAACCAGAATATCAACCGGGCTGGAAAGCAGCCGGTTTTGCACCGCATAAGGCGTTCCGCCCAGAATCGACACGCACTTGGCGCGGCGCATGTATTTGCCGTATTTGGTGGCGGCGGCGGTAATCTGCTGGGCCAGCTCGCGCGTGGGAGACAACACCAGAATACGCGGGCCCTTGCCCGGCCCCTTGGGCGGCTCGGAAAGCTTGTGCAGCGCCGGCAGCATAAAGGCCGCCGTTTTGCCCGTGCCCGTCTGGGCGGAAGCCATCAGGTCGTGGCCAGCCATTACGATGGGAATGGCCTCGGCCTGGATGGGCGTGGGGCTGGGATAGCCCGAGTCGTTGATGGCCTTGAGGATGAAGGGGTTTAAAGCAAGCGATTCAAAAGTCATGGTTTTCCTGTCAAACAAAAATGAACAGCGGCCCCAAAACAACGGGGTCGATGCACGGTTGGCGCTCAGTCGCTAACCGGCAGACACTGAATGAACAGGAAATTGGTCAGGGACACCGTCTTTAAAAAATGAAGACGGTATTGAACGGCTAATATTATCCGTGGGGGGGATTGCTCGGTCTTGGCATTGCCTCTGCCAAGCCCTCGGCCCTTCGGGCCCGCCTCGCTTGCAGCTCGGCGTCTTTCGCGAGCGGTGCTCGCTCACCGAACCCTGGAGGTCCTTATCAACCCCTCTTCCCCACAGATCAAAACACCCATTACCAGGGTGTTTTGATCTGTGGCGGAGAGGGGGGGATTCGAACCCCCGTCAGGGTATTACCCTGAACACGCTTTCCAGGCGTGCGACTTAAACCACTCATCCACCTCTCCGCGAAGCCGCGCATTCTAATGGAGTCGCGTGGTTAAGGCAAATTTATCTATTTGATTCTCCACATGATTGCGGGGACTTGAAAACCCTGTTGCCGTCCCAACATAAGGAAAAATTTTGTTTTGGAGACCGCATGCAGACCGAAAACAACGCGCCTGAAACCGCACCGGAAGAAAACGGCAAGGAAACCATGCCCAGCCTGGAAGACATGCTGCGCAAAGCCGAGTTGGAAGCCCAGGAACACCATGACGCCTGGCTGAGAGCCAGGGCCGAGACGGAAAACATCCGCCGGCGTGCTCAGGAAGATGTAAGCAAGGCACATAAATTTGCCGTCGAAAGCTTCGCCTCTGAGCTGCTGTCCGTGAAGGACAGCCTTGAAGCAGCTCTGACCGCCGATCCGTCCAACCCGGAAAACCTGAAAAACGGCGTGGACCTGACGCTGAAGCAGCTTTCCGGCGTGTTCGGCAAATTCAGCCTGACCGAACTCAACCCCGTTGGCGAAGCTTTCGACCCGCACCGCCATCAGGCCATCAGCATGGTCGATGCCGACCAGCCCGCCAATACCGTGGTCATGGTGCTGCAAAAAGGCTATCTGCTGCATGACCGGGTCATCCGGCCGGCCCTGGTCACGGTGGCCAAAGCAAAAGAATGACCGGCTATTGAAATCAAAACCACGAACCCAACATTGATAAACATCTGATTGATTTACAGAAGGAAACCACACCATGGGACGCATTATCGGAATTGACCTAGGCACCACCAACTCCTGCGTGGCTGTCATGGAAAACGGCACGCCAAAAGTCATTGAGAACGCCGAAGGCGCGCGCACCACGCCTTCCATCATCGCCTATGCCGACAACGGCGAAATCCTGGTCGGCGCGCCCGCCAAGCGCCAGGCCGTCACCAACCCCAAGAACACGCTGTATGCCATCAAGCGGCTGATCGGCCGTCGCTTCGAGGAAAAGGAAGTCCAGAAGGACATCGGCCTCATGCCCTACAAGATCATCAAGGCTGACAATGGTGACGCGTGGGTGGACGTGCGCGACAACAAGATGGCGCCGCCCCAGGTTTCCGCCGAAGTGCTGCGCAAGATGAAGAAGACCGCCGAAGACTACCTGGGCGAGGAAGTGACCGAAGCCGTCATCACCGTGCCGGCCTACTTCAACGATTCCCAGCGCCAGGCCACCAAGGACGCCGGCCGCATCGCCGGCCTGGAAGTCAAGCGCATCATCAACGAACCGACCGCGGCCGCGCTGGCTTTTGGCATGGACAAGAAGGAAGGCGACCGCAAGATTGCCGTGTACGACCTGGGCGGCGGCACCTTCGACATTTCCATCATCGAAATCGCCGAACTCGACGGCGAGCACCAGTTCGAAGTGCTGTCCACCAACGGCGACACCTTCCTCGGCGGCGAAGACTTCGACCAGCGCATCATCGACTACATCATCGAAGAGTTCAAAAAGGAACAGGGCGTCGATCTGAAGAAGGACGTGCTCGCCCTGCAGCGCCTGAAAGAAGCAGCCGAAAAGGCCAAGATTGAACTGTCTTCCGGCCAGCAGACCGAGATCAACCTGCCTTACATCACGGCGGATGCAACCGGCCCCAAGCACCTGGCCATCAAGATCACCCGCGCCAAATTTGAATCGCTGGTGGAAGAGTTGGTTAACCGCACCATTGCGCCTTGCAAAATGGCCATTAAAGACGCGGGCGTCTCCGTGTCCGACATCGGCGACGTGATTCTGGTCGGCGGTCAAACCCGTATGCCCATGGTAATTGAGAAGGTGAAAGAATTCTTCGGCAAAGACCCGCGTCGTGACGTCAACCCCGACGAAGCGGTTGCGGTCGGCGCATCGATCCAGGGCGGCGTGCTCAAGGGCGAAGTGAAAGACGTTCTGCTGCTCGACGTGACCCCGCTTTCCCTGGGCATTGAAACCCTGGGCAGTGTGATGACCAAGCTCATCACCAAGAACACCACCATCCCCACCAAGGCCAGCCAGACCTTCTCCACCGCCGACGACAACCAGTCCGCCGTGACCATCCACGTCCTGCAGGGCGAACGCGAAATGGCCACCGGCAACAAGAGCCTGGGCCAGTTCAATTTGACGGACATTCCCCCTGCCCCGCGCGGCATGCCGCAGATCGAAGTCACCTTCGACATCGACGCCAACGGCATCCTGCATGTATCAGCCAAGGACAAGGCCACCGGCAAGGAAAACAAGATCAAGATCCAGGCCTCATCCGGCTTGAGCGAAGCCGAAATCCAGCAGATGGTGAAAGACGCCGAGCTCAACGCCGCCGAAGACCACAAGGCCTTCGAACTGGCGACCGCCCGCAACACCGCCGACTCCATGGTGCACGCGGTCAAGAAATCGCTGACCGAATATGGCGACAAGATCGACGCCTCCGAAAGGGAAAAGATCGAAACCGCCATCAAGGAAGTCGAAGAAGCCGTGCGCGGCGATGACAAGGAAGCCATCGAAGCCAAAACAAACGAACTGGCCACCGCCTCGCACAAACTTGCCGAGCAGATGTATCAGGCCGAGCAGGCCAAGACCGGCGGTGCCGAGGCCGGCGCGCCTGAAAGCGATACCGGCAAGGGCGGCGACGATGTGGTGGATGCGGAATTTACCGAGGTGAAAGACAAGTAGTTTCGTGAAGGGGGAAGGGTGAGACGCAATCATCGTTCACTTAATGCCTGGAAGCAGGCTATGGAGTTGGTGGTTGCTGTATACTCCGCCACCTCCCGCTTCCCCTAGAACGAGCAGTATGGCCTGACAAGCCAGTTAAAGCGTGCGGCAGTATCTGTACCTGCCAATATTGCGGAAGGTGCGGCCCGTAACGGTAGCAAGGAATTCCTTCATTTTCTTGGTATTGCAAGCGGCTCGTTATCGGAATTGGATACATTGATCGAGTTGGCAAGCCAACTCGGTTATCTGGAAAATACTGAGGAAATTAGCCGGAAGATTGATGATGTGGCCGGACTGGTAATGGGTCTTGCGTCGTCCATACGCCGCAAACTCTAAACCCTTCCCCCTTTACCCTTCCCCCTTCACAGCACATGTCAAAACGCGACTACTACGAAGTCCTCGGCGTCGCCAAGAACGCCTCCGACGATGAAATCAAGAAGGCCTACCGCAAGCTGGCCATGAAGCACCATCCGGACCGCAATCCGGACGACAAATCCGCTGAAGAGAAATTCAAGGAAGCCAAAGAAGCCTACGAAGTGCTGTCCGACTCAGACAAGCGAGCGGCCTACGACCAGTTCGGGCATGAGGGCGTCAATCCCCAGGGCGGCCCCGGCGGCTTTGGTGGTTTCGGTGGCGGTACGGCAGGATTTGATTTCTCCGACATCTTCGAAGGCATCTTCGGTGGCGCGGCGGGGGGCGGCGGCGGACGCGGGCGCTCGAATGTCTATCGCGGCGCGGACTTGCGCTACAACCTCGAAATCACGCTGGAAGAAGCCGCGCGCGGCACCGAAACCAAAATCCGCATTCCCACCCTGGAAGAATGCGAGACCTGCCACGGCACCGGCGCCAAGGCTGGCACCCAGCCGCAAACCTGCCCCACCTGCCAGGGCCACGGCCAGGTGCGCATGCAGCAGGGCTTCTTCAGCATCCAGCAGACCTGCCCGCGCTGCCACGGCACCGGCAAAATCATCGCCGAACCCTGCTCAAGCTGCCAGGGTCAGGGCCGCGTCAAGAAACACAAGACCCTGTCGGTCAAGATTCCGGCGGGTGTGGACGAAGGCGATCGCATCCGCCTGGCCGGCGAAGGCGAAGCCGGCGTCAACGGCGGACCGGCAGGCGATCTGTATGTCATGATCCACCTCAAGGCCCATCAGCTGTTTACGCGAGACGGCGACGACCTGCATTGCGAAATGCCCGTCTCCTTCGCCACCGCGGCCCTGGGCGGCGAAATCGAAATTCCCACTCTCGAAGGCCAGGCCCGCATCAAGATTCCAGCCGAAACACAGGGCGGCAAGGTGTTTCGTTTACGTGGCAAAGGCATCAAGGGCGTGCGTAGCCAGGCAGCCGGCGACCTGCTGTGTCACGTCGTGGTGGAAACGCCGGTCAAACTGTCTTCCAGACAGAAGGAACTGCTGCGCGAATTTGAATCACTGAGCCAGCAAAACAACAACCCCAAGGCGCAGTCGTTCATGGATCGGGTGAAGGAGTTTTTTGGGCAGTAGGCTAGGCCCGGAATATCTTGACACCCGGGACATAATTGGCATATGTTTAAACATATGCCAATTTAGGGGAACACAGATGCAATCCCAACGTCACGCCCGTCTGTTTCGAAACGGCCGCAACCAGGCTCTGCGTATTCCGCGTGAATTCGAATTGCCGGGGGAAGAAGTCATCATCCACAAGGAAGGCGACCGCCTGGTTCTTGAACCTCTCAAGACACGCAGACTGCTGGCGGCGCTTGCTACCCTCAAGCCTGTAGCTGAAGAGTTTCCCGATGTTGATGCCGGACTCCTGCCCCTTGATGACATCAAGTTATGAGCAGCACTAGGTTCTATCTACTTGATACCAATATCATTTCAGCACTCGCCCGGCAACCCGATGGCGCCGTTGCAAGGAAGATCAAGAAACTCAAGCCGGAACAGATCGCCACCAGCCTCATCGTCGCCAGCGAAATCCGCTTTGGTCTTGCTAAGAGCAACTCGCCACGCCTGATCGAAAACATCAGCCTCATCCTCGACAACCTGGAAATCCTGCCGCTGGAAGCCCCGGTTGACGCACATTACGCCGACATACGATTCGCCCTTGAACGCAGTGGCACGCCCATCGGACCAAACGACCTGTTCATTGCCGCGCATGCACGCGCGCTGGGTAGGATTCTGGTCACGAACAACGTACGGGAATTCGAACGCGTGTCAGGTCTGATGGTGGAGGACTGGCTTTCCTGAACAAGCGATATGTGGAAACACCCTGAACAAGATGTGCGGCAAACCCCGAGCCACAGGCGGTTCGATGGGGAGAATGAATGACCACGCTATCAGCCGACCGCCCTAACCTCGACCCGAGGGACGATCTCTTCGGGCATGCACCGTTCGCGAAGGGCTTAGCTGATAGCATCTGTCGTTATCCCGGCAGCGACGGCTTGGTGCTCGCCCTCTACGGCCCTTGGGGTTCCGGCAAATCCACGGTGTTGAACTACGTGCAACATTACCTGGAGCAACATCCAGAAGACGATCAACCCATCCTGGTTAAGTTCAATCCTTGGTGGTTCTCAGGACAGGAAAATCTGGCGCGAGCGTTTCTCAGTCAATTACAGGTCGTCCTACCTACAAAGAGCGAGAAGTTCAAGCAACTGGGCGATTTACTCACCGACTTCGCCGAAGGCATAGGTGGACTGATCGACCTTACAGGTGTATCGGGTGGTGCTGGCGGACCCATCGGCAAGCTGTTCGGTCGCGCCAAACGCAAGCCCAAGGATGTGCCGGCCCTAAAGGAGTCGATTACGGCCATTCTGCGGAAAGCGGGCAAACGCATTCTGGTGCTCATCGACGACATCGACCGCCTGACGCCGGATGAGACTCGCCAACTATTTACCGTAATCAAGGCACTGGCGGACTTCCCGAACGTAGTCTACTTGCTGGCGTTTGATCGCGAAGTAGCCGTACAGGCCATTGGACAACAGGGCGGGATACCCGGCGAACGCTACCTAGAGAAAATCATCCAAGTTCCGTTCGAGTTGCCGCCGGTAGATCGCATAGCCCTGCGCACGGCGCTATTCAAACGCCTCGATGAAGTGCTGGGCGATACGTCTGGGAACTTGTTCGATCAGTATTACTGGCAAAACGTCTACTTCGATGGAATCGACCCGCTGATTCAAGTACCTCGCGACGTAGTGCGTTTTACGAACACTTTGGCCGTTACCTATCCGGCCATAAGTGGCGAGGTAAACCCGGTCGATTTCATCGCGCTGGAATCGGTACGCGTATTCTTGCCTGCACTCTATGACATCATCCGCTCCAATCCGGACCGGTTCTCTGGACACAATCGGGAAGACAGATACGAAGGTGATCGCAAAGCCGCCCAGGCCTTTCATGAGCAATGGGTGCAGGAGATACCCGAGACGCTCCGTGAGAGCACGCAAGCGCTGTTGGAGCGTATCTTTCCAAAGATTGGTCAGATGGGTTACGGCCCTGAATGGCTGGTGGAATGGCGACGAAACCTGCGCGCTTGCCATCCGGATGTATTCCCGATCTTCTTCCGGCTCACCGTTCCACCAGGAGCAATCCGCCGTAGCGAAATGTTGGAACTGCTGAACTTGGCCGCATCACCAACAGACTTTGGCAATGCTCTCGTTCGAGCCAAAGAGGAACGTCGTCCTGACGGTCTATCGAAAGCAGGGGCCCTACTCGAACGATTGATGGATCACGTCGAGAAAGACATTCCTGATGCGCATATCCCCACGGTTATCCAAGCGCTTTTTGATATCGGTGACGCGTTGATCGACACCAGAGATGAGCGCGTAACATTTGACTTTGGCAATGCCTCGCACGCATCTCGCGTCGTCTATCACCTTCTAAAGCGCTTGCCAGTTGATCAGCGTGTCAGCGTTCTGGAGGCGGCAATACAGACCGGTAATGCTGTCGCGGTGCAAGAGTGGCTTTTGCAGGCATTGGACGAGGAAATCACGAAGGCAACGAACCCTGGCGATGCGCTGCTAACCAAAGAAAACTTGGAACACTTGAAAGCTGTCTGGTTGAATCGCGTGCGAGCACAATCTAACACTCTAAGCTTTCAGCATCATCCAAAATTGCCAAGGCTTCTCCATGTTTGGCAACGTTGGGCTGGCGACCCCGAAACTCGTGCATGGTGTAACCAAGTCACCGTGACTGACGATGGTCTTCTGAGTTTCCTATCAAAATTTCTGAATCACACTAGAACTCAAGCGTTTGGGGATCGGGCATTTCGCTTTCAACCTCGTCTCAATCCGACTTGGTTGGAGAGCTATATCGACACAGCCGCCTGCGCGGCACGGCTTCGCGCCTTGCAGCAAAGCGGCAAAGTTCCAGACAGTGAGCAGAAAGCGGTATCGCAATATCTGAAAGAGTTCGAGATGCTCCAAGCAGGCAAGAATCCAGATGGGGTTCACGTATTTGACGATGTTTGAGCGATGTTGAACAAGCGGAAAAAATTCCCGCTGGTCACTTCCCCCACCTCCTCCACCGAAACCTCTTTCAATCGAGCGATTTCTTCTGCCACGTGCTTCACATAAGCCGGCTCATTGGTCTTGCCGCGATGTGGCATGGGCGCCAGGTAGGGCGCGTCGGTTTCGATGAGCATTCTGTCCAGCGGCACGGCCCTGGCGACTTCCTTGAGTTCCTTGGCGTTCTTGAAGGTGACGATGCCGGAGAAGGAGATGTAGAAACCCATGTTCATGGCGGCCTGGGCGACGTCCATGCTTTCGGTGAAGCAGTGCATGACGCCGCCTGCTTCGCCCGCCTTTTCCTCGGCCATGATGCGCAGGGTATCTTCCGAAGCGGCGCGCGTGTGGATGATGAGCGGTTTTTTAGTTTCGCGCGCGGCGCGGATGTGCACGCGAAAACGCTCCTGCTGCCATTTGAGCGGTCCAGGGGTGCTGTAGTAATCCATGCCGGTTTCGCCAATGGCGATGACTTTCGGGTTGGCGGCAAGTTTGACGAGGTCTTCCACTGTCGGCTCGGTGCAGTCTTCGTAATCCGGATGCACGCCGACCGAGGCATAGAGGTTGTCGCGGCTTTCGGCGATGGCCAGCACTTCGGGAAAGCTTTCCAGATCGACGCTGATGCACAGCGCATGACTAACCTGGTTGTCGGCCATGTGCTGGTAGAGCTCGGGCAGCCGGTTGGCGAAATCGGGAAAATTGAGGTGGCAGTGTGAATCTATGAACATTGGATACCTGCAAATAAAAAACCGCGCTGAGGCGCGGTTTTCAGGATACCAGAGAGAAGGGAAAGAAATTAAGAAGCGCCCTCCCTTGCAGGGCGCGTTCCGGCTTGCATGCCGGAACTGCTCGACGGGCGCGGAACATGTTCCGTGAATTCCCCGTCTCGCCCCCTGCTCCTCTCCCGGAGGGAGAGGGGATTCGAGGTTTACATGGTATGCGTGGGCCGGGTGGACTTTAGCGAGCCTCCGAGCAGGCCTTCGATCTTGTTGTGGGCGGAGTGGCCGCTTTCATTGGCGGCGAACTGCACGCCGATTCCTTGTACGCGGCCCGCATGCGCGCCCTCGGGCGTAATCCATACCACTTTTCCCGAAACGGGCAGTTTGGCCGGGTCTTCCATCAGCGAAAGCAGCATGTAGACCTCTTCGCCCACCTTGTAGGCCTTGCTGGTGGGAATGAACAGGCCGCCGCCTTTGATGAAGGGCATGTAGGCGGCGAACAGTGCCGATTTTTCCTTGATGGACAAGGACAACACGCCGGGGCGTGCGCCGTGCATGTCGGTTGCGGGTCCCTGATTGTCCAGTTGCGCCATCGTCATTCTCCTAAAATACTTGCCGGTAGCTTGTGAGCCAGGCTTCCAGCACTTGTTGCCGGTTGAGCGGATGTTCCACCCAACGGCCCGCTTTCATGTCTTCTTGAGCCAGATCCAGCAGCCCGGCCCGCTTTGCCTGTTTGCCCAGTTTGGCCAGTTCTCCGGAAAAATCCGGGTTGAACATGACTTTGCCACCCAGACTGCTCGCCTGCAAATCCAGCAGCCAGCGGTAACTGATTCGATGCCACAGTTTGGGCGTAAGGCGCCGGTACCAGCTTTCTGCCAGGCTGACGGCATCCAGGCTGTTTCCCTGACAAAGCGCCTTCAATACCTCGGCCCGGATTTCCTGCTGCCCTTCTTCTCTGTCAGCCAGCGCGGTCAGTGGCGCCCCGCCTGCCCAGGCCAGCGAAGTCTCGTCCAACCCCTGTGATTTGAGCCACTTACGGCTGTCTTCCCAGGATGGCAGGCCCACTTCCAGTTTGTGGCAACGGCTGAGTATGGTGGGCAACAGCTGGCGCGGCTGGTGGCTGATCAGCACGAATACGGTATTTATCGGCGGTTCTTCAAGGACCTTGAGCAGGGCATTGGCCGAAGCGGTATTGAGCGCCTCGGCCGGTTCGACCAGAACCAGCCGGCGGCCGGCGCGGTAGGTGGAAAGCTGGACGAATTCAACGGCCTCGCGCGCCTGGTCCACGCTGATTTCAGTGGCCAGCCTGACCTCGCCTTCCCGGTTTTCCTTTTCCATCAGGGTCAGGTGTTTGAAGTCGGGATGGGTGCCCGCCTCGAACCAGTGACACCCTTCACACTGGCCGCAGGCTTCGCCTTCAGGATTTGGCGTTTCGCACAATAGGGATTTTGCCCAGGCATGGGCCAGTTCCACCTTGCCCACCCCTTGCGGGCCCGCCAGCAAAACCGAATGCGGCAGTCTTTGCCGCATAGCCTGCAAGCGGGACCAGAGCGGGGACAACCAGGGATAAGGCGCGGCCATTAAATTGTCTGGAGTATCCAGTCGAGATCGGCGCGGATCAGTTCGATGTCCAGCGCGGAATCGACGACCCTTATGCGGTCCGGCTCGGCCTTGGCGCGCAGCAGGTAAGCTTCGCGCACGCGGGTGAAAAACGCGGCCTGTTCCTGTTCGAAGCGGTCGGCCGCGCGGGCCTGTGCGCGGCGCTTGGCGGCGATTTTTGGCGCTACGTCAAAGAGCAGGGTCAGATCGGGCTTGAAGTCGCCCAAGGCCCATTCCTCCAGATCCAGTAACCGGTTGACATCGATGCCCCGGCCGCCGCACTGGTAGGCGAAGCTGGCGTCGTGAAAACGGTCGGAAAGCACCCACGTCCCTTTCGCGAGCGCGGGCTTGATGACGGTGGCAACATGTTCCGCGCGGGCAGCATACATGAGCAGCAATTCAGTATCCGGCTGCATGGCTTCGTTCAACAGCAGCTGGCGGAGCTTTTCTCCCAGTACTGTTCCACCTGGTTCGCGCGTCACCACAAGTTCCACACCACGCGCCCGGATTTTATCGGCCAGGAAATCAAGATGCGTGCTTTTGCCCGCGCCATCCACCCCTTCCAGCGTGATGAACTTTCCCGGCTTCGTAGGCGCTTTGGGTTTGGCCATTGTTATCTCTGAAAGCGATTGACCGCGCGGTTATGCTCGTCCAGCGTGGCGGAAAAATAATGCGTGCCATTTCCCCTGGCGACAAAATACAAGGCATCGGACCGGGCTGGATTCAGCGCCGCGCGGATCGCTGCCTCGCCCGGCATGGCAATGGGCGTGGGCGGCAGACCCTTGCGGGTATAGGTATTGTAAGGCGTATCGCGCTGAAGATCGGTCTTGCGTAAATTGCCGTCAAACGACGCACCCATGCCGTAGATTACTGTTGGATCGGTTTGCAGCCGCATGCCCTTGCGGGTGCGGTTGATGAAGACCGCCGCGATCAAGGGGCGCTCTTCGGCCGCGCCGGTTTCCTTCTCGATGATCGACGCCATGATCAGGGCTTCGTAAGCTGATTTGTAAGGCAGGCCGGGCGAACGTGTCTCCCAGGCTTCATTCAGTTTCTGATGCTGAATCTTGTAGGCACGGCGCAGGATTTCGATGTCGGCGGAGCCGGGACTGAAAAAATAGGTATCCGGGAAAAACAGTCCTTCGGGATGATTTTCTTCCGCGCCAAGCGCAGCCAGTACTTCCGCATCGGTCATGTCCACCAGCTTGTGATCAAGCTGCGGATGCCTCGCGAGTTCCTGTCTGACTTCGCGGATATTCCAGCCTTCCACCAGCAGGATGGCGGCCTGAGTGACCTCGCCACGCACCAGCTTGCCATACAGTTCCAGTGGCGTGAGCGGCTTGTCGATTGAATACGTGCCGGATTGCACGCGGCTGGCATAACCCATGGCCCGACCGATGATGCGGAAACGTATCCCCTCTTCCAGCAGGCCGGTCTTTTTCAATTGCGCGGCCAGCCCCTTGAGACTGGTGCCGGGCGTGATCGTGAATTGAAGCGGCGCGCTGGGCAGGGGCAGCGGCTGCCAGGCAAACCATGCAACCCAGCCCGAGAGGGCAATGGCCGCAAGCAAACCCATCAAAAGCATGAACTTAATGATCTTCATCGAGCCAGCATTTTAATTTATCCGCCCAGCCATTGTCTGGCCAGACTGTGTTATCCAGTTTTTCGATCCGCCAGATTCCGATCAGGCTGTTGCATAGCAGTATTTGATCGGATTGAAGAAGATGTTCTGGCGTTATGGCTTCGATTTTCACGGCATGTCCATATCCCTTGGCAGCACGCAGCAAGCGCGCCCGCGCCACGCCGGCGACACCACAGTTTGAAAGGTCTGGTGTAACAAGCGTATCTTTCTCGACCATGAACAGGTTGGTCATGGTGCCGCCAATCACCTGCCCTGCTTCATCCATCAGCAGACCTTCGGCAATGGCAGGATCATTCCATTCCGAACGCGCCAGCACGTTTTCCAGCCGGTTGAGATGCTTGATCCCCGCCAGCCGGGATTGATGGGACAACTTCAGATCGCACCAACGGGCTTCGACAGAGTTTTCCATCATGTGACTGGCCGCGAAACCCATCACGATCCGGGTAGGTTCTTCTTCCGATGTGATTCGGTAACCTCGCGGCCCAGCCCCACGCGTGATGATGATTTTGACAACATCCATACCCGGCGCCGAAGCCACGCGATCGGCTTCGGCCTTTAACAAGGGTTCTGCCGGACAAGAGATGCCCAGGGCCTGGCAATCGTCAGAGAGCTTCCGGTATTGATCTTTCCACCAGCGCAACTGTCCTGAATCTGCTTTCAGCGTGCGAAAAACACCGTCCCCGTATTGCAGGCCACGATCCAGCGCATGGATGCTGTCGGCAGCTTCACCATTAATGAGGATTAGCCCTTCACCCTTCACCCGTCACCCTTCACTTAACGCATTCAACAGGCCTTTTGCCTTGGCACGCGTTTCCGCCAGTTCCCGTTCCGGATCGGAATCCGCGACAATGCCGGCGCCGGTTCTGAACCACGCCTGACGCTCTTTTAACAGAAAACTCCGGATCAGGATGTTCATGTCCAGCGTACCGTCCAGATTCACGTAACCCAGGCTGCCGGTGTAGGTGCGGCGCGGAGTTTTCTCCAGTTCCCGGATGATTTGCATGGTCCTGACTTTGGGACATCCGGTGATCGTGCCGCCGGGAAACACGGATTTCATCAGCGCATGCAGACTGACCCCAGATTTCAACTGGCCGCTTACCGTGGATTCCAGGTGATGCACATGCGCGTAGCTCGCCAGTTCCATCAATGCTTCGACCTTGACGCTGCCCGGCTCGCAGACGCGGCCCAGATCATTCCGTTCCAGATCCACCAGCATGATGTGCTCGGCCCGTTCCTTGGGATGCGCGGCAAGCCTTGCTTTCAAGCCATCATCTTCCTCGCGCGTGGCGCCGCGCGGATGCGTTCCGGCAATGGGGCGGGTCAGCACTTTCCCGCCCGGTTCCAGCTTGACGAGCCGTTCAGGCGAAGAACTGACGATCGACCAGCCGCCCATTTCCACCACAGCCGAGAATGGCGCCGGATTGCGGCTGCGAAGCCGGCTGTAAAGACTGGCCGGCGCAACAGGCTGCGCAAAATCCACCTGCCAGCCGCGCGAAAGGTTGACCTGAAAAACGTCGCCTTCGCGGATGTAGGACTTGATCCGGGCGATGCCTTCCAGAAAAGCCTCCGGCTTGTCTTCCGTCAGCTGGTATTCGAACGGCCTGTTTTCCGGCAACGCGGGGCAGGCAGGCAAATCCGCTTTCATGCGATCCAGCAAGACTTCCTGACCGGCTTCCGCCATCAGCCAGGTTTGCTGACGTTGATGATCGATCAGGATGGCAGCCGGGATTCTCAAGGCCCATGCGAGCGGAAATCCTGCCGCATCGGGCGGGGCGCCCGCCGTGGACTCAAATAACGCGCCCAGCTCGTAACTCAATGCCATCAGCCAGCCACCCCTGAATGGAAGTGCCGTACCGGGGTAATTTGCAATGAAAGGCTGCGGCAGACGGCTGAAAAAACTGTCTGCTTCATGAACGGAAGCGCCAGCGGCCAATACCTGTGCTGTTTGTGGAAACGCAAACAGAATGTCCCAGCCTGCACCGCCGCCTGTGCTGAACAGCGCGGGGTAACGTTCAGGCCAGCAATGTTTTAATGCCAGGAGGTCCGGTGTATCAGACCACGCCAGGACGTTCACGTAACAAGTTCAAACCCGCGTGAAAACCAGGCTTCCATTGGTGCCGCCAAAACCGAAATTGTTCTTCAGGGCGGCGTCGATCTTCATTTCCCTGGCCGTGTTGGCACAGTAATCCAGGTCGCACTCAGGGTCCTGTTCGAAGATGTTGGCGGTAGGCGGCGATATCTGGTGATGCACCGCCAGCACCGAGAACACCGACTCGATCCCGCCTGCGCCACCCAGAAGATGGCCGGTCATGGATTTTGTGGAGTTGACCACCAGCTTGTACGCCGCATCACCCAGGGCAAGCTTGATGGCGTCGGTTTCGTTCTTGTCGCCCAGCGGCGTCGAGGTGCCGTGCGCATTGATGTACTGCACACCATCCGTATTCAATCCGGCATCTTTCAGCGCATTCAGCATGGACCGCCGTGGACCGTCGGTGCTGGGCGCGGTCATGTGATAGGCATCGCCGCTCATGCCGAAACCGGCGACTTCGGCGTAGATTTTGGCGCCGCGCTTTTTGGCGTGTTCGTATTCTTCAAGCACCATTACGCCAGCGCCTTCGCCCAGCACGAAACCATCGCGGCCCTTGTCCCACGGACGGCTGGCCGTGGCGGGATCGTCATTGCGGGTGGAAAGCGCGCGCGCGGCCGCAAAGCCTCCCACACCCAATTCCGAAACCGCGCATTCGGCGCCGCCGCAGACCATCACATCGGCATCGCCATACTGGATCGTGCGCGCGGAAAGCCCGATGGCGTGCAGTCCTGTCGTGCATGCCGTCACCACCGCCAGATTGGGGCCCTTGATTCCGTACATGATGGACAGGTTGCCGGAAATCATGTTGATGATGGAACCGGGAATGAAGAATGGCGAAATCTTGCGCGGTCCGGATTCGCGCAACAGGTCATGCGTTTCCTCGATCAGCGGCAGGCCGCCAATGCCGGAACCAATATTGATGCCGATGCGTTCGGCATTGGCTTCTGTCACTTCAAGGCCGGAATCCCTGATGGCCTGAATCCCGGCCGCCATGCCGAACTGGATAAAGATATCCATGCGCCTGGCTTCCTTGGGGTTCAGGTATTGATCGACATCAAATCCCTTTACTTCACCCGCGATATGGGAAGCAAACGGCGTGGGGTCGAAGCGTGTGATGCGTGCGATGCCTGAACGGCCCGCAACCAGATTATCCCAGGCTTCGGGAATAGTATTGCCGACCGGGGAGATGATCCCCAGGCCGGTAATTACGACTCTGCGTTTTGACAAAATGGTTCTCTCGGGAGAAATGGAAAAGTCTCGGGAGAATTAGAGTTCAACCCTTGTGGGAATTGACGTAGTCGATGGCTTGCTGAACGTTGGTGATTTTTTCGGCTTCCTCGTCGGGAATTTCGCAACCGAATTCCTCTTCCAGCGCCATTACCAGCTCCACCGTATCCAGGGAATCGGCGCCCAGATCGTCCACGAATGAGGATTCATTCTTAACATCCGCCTCATTGGCGCCCAGCTGTTCCGCGACGATTTTCTTGACACGTGCTTCGATATCCATTGTTTGTCCTCTTTGGTTGATACACAACTTTGGCCAGGCCAAAGCGATGCGATTTTACCAAACTTGGAAGAAAAGCACCCAAGTCCGGTAAACGTTATTTAAATCATGTACATGCCGCCATTGACATGCAGCGTCGTGCCGGTGATGTAGCCTGCCTGATCACCCGCCAGGAAAGCCACGGCATTGGCAATGTCTTCCACCCCGCCCAGTTTGCCCAGCGGAATATGCGCAAGCAGCGCTTGCCGCTGCGCGTCCGGCAGGGCCTTGGTCATGTCGGTATCGATGAAGCCGGGCGCCACGCAGTTGACCGTGATGTTGCGGCTGCCGACTTCGCGTGCAAGCGATTTGGTAAAGCCCATGATGCCGGCCTTGGCCGCGCTGTAATTGGTCTGTCCGGCATTGCCCATCGCGCCCACCACCGAGGCGATGGAAATGATGCGGCCGGCGCGCGCTTTCATCATGCTTTTGATGACCGCGCGCGAAAGCCGGAACACCGAGGTCAGATTGGTCGCCATGATGTCGTCCCACTCTTCGTCTTTCATGCGCATGAGCAGGTTGTCGCGGGTGATGCCGGCATTGTTCACCAGCACCGCAATGCCACCGAAATCTTTTTCAATCGCGGCAATCACGGCATCCACTTCGGCCGCATCCGTGACATTGAGTTTCATGCCGCAGCCTTTTGCGCCTGCTGCCTGCAAATACACCGTGATCGCTTCCGCGCCCTTGTCGCTGGTGGCCGTGCCGATTACGGTCATGCCCTGTTTTGCCAGTGCCAGCGCACAGGCCTGGCCGATTCCCCGGCTGGCGCCCGTCACCAATGCAATCCTGTTTTCCATGACGCTCTCCTTAGCCTTTTATTGTTTGCAATGCAGCTTCATCCACCAGGGCCACGCACGGCATGTCAGTGATGCGTTTGACCAGGCCTGCAAGCACCTTGCCCGGTCCGCATTCAACACAACGCTCTATTCCCTGCCCGGCCAGCGACTGCACGGTTTCCACCCAGCGCACGGGAGAATGGAGCTGACGTACCAGCGCGTCCTTGATTGCGGCAGGTTCATTGAACGCCTGTACGTCGGCATTCTGCAAAACCGGCACGGATGGCACACGCAGATTGACCGATTCCAGATAGGCGCGGAACTTGTCAGCCGCGGGTTTCATCAGCGAGGAATGCGATGGCACCGACACCGGCAAAGGCAATGCGCGCTTGGCGCCCTTTTCCTTGGCCAGCACCATGCCCCGCTCCACCGCGGCCTTGTTGCCGGCTATGACGACCTGGCCAGGCGAATTCAGGTTGACCGGCTCCAGCACCTCGCCTTGCGCGGCTTCCGCGCACACGGCACGCACGGTGTCATCGTCCAGCCCCAGCACGGCCGCCATGGCGCCCACGCCATCGGGCACGGCATTCTGCATGGCCTCGGCGCGGAAGCGCGTGAGCCGGATTGCATCGGCAAAATCCAGCGCACCAGCGGCAACCAGGGCAGCGATTTCGCCCAGGCTATGGCCGGCCATCACCACAGGCATCGCGCCACCCTGGCCGAGATAAACACGCCATGTCGCGATATCCGCCGCCAGCATGACGGGCTGGGTATTGGTGGTCTGATTCAGTAACTCGGCGGGACCTTCCGTCACCAATTTCCAAAGATCTTCGCCAAGCGCGGCTGAAGCTTCATCGAAAGTTTGTCTGACTTCAGGATATTGGGCCAGACCGTTCATCATGCCTACGGATTGCGAACCCTGACCGGGGAAAAGGAATGCTGTTTTCATGCTTGTGATAACTCAGAATTTTACGAGCGCCGAACCCCAGGTGAATCCGCCGCCAAAGGCTTCCATCAGCAGGGTTTGACCACGTTTGATGCGGCCATCGCGCACGGCGGTATCAAGTGCGAGCGGAATGGAAGCCGCGGAAGTATTACCATGCTGGTCCACCGTGACCACCACGCGTTCGATAGGCAGCCCCAGTTTCTTGCCTGTCGCCTGGATGATGCGGATATTCGCCTGGTGCGGCACCAGCCAGTCGATATTGGATTTGTCGAGCCCATTGGCGGCCAGCGTTTCATCGACAATGGCATCCAGCGTGTTGACCGCCATCTTGAACACGGCATTGCCCTGCATGCGCATCGCTGCTTTCTCGCCGTTGCCCATGGACGGCCCGCCATCGACATACAACAATTCCTGATAACGACCATCGGCGTGAATGTGCGTGGAGATGATGCCCTGCTCATCGCTGGCTGAAAGCACGACCGCGCCGGCGCCATCACCCCAAAGTATGCAGTTGCCGCGATCGGTGTAGTCGGTAATCCGGGAAAGTGTTTCAGCGCCGATTACCAGCGCGGTGCGGGCCTGCCCGGCCTTGATGAAATTGTTGGCCGTCGCCAGCGCGAAAATGAATCCGCTGCAAACTGCCTGCACATCAAACGCGGGACATGCATTCGCTATGCCCAGTTTGGCCTGGACGATGCACGCCGTGCTGGGAAATACGCGGTCAGGAGTCGTCGTTGCGACAATGACCAGGTCCACATTCGCCGGCACCACGCCTGCCGCCTCGAGCGCCTTGCGCCCCGCTGCAACCGCCAGATCGCTGGTCAGCTCGTTCTCCGCCGCGACATGGCGCATGCGTATGCCGGTGCGGTCGACAATCCACTGGTCAGTGGTATCGATCAACTTTTCCAGATCGGCATTGGTCAGCAGGCGTTCGGGCAGATAGCTCCCGGTGCCGATGATGCGGGAATGGATCATACCGTCTCCGGGGAATTCATTTGTTGCAACTGGTCTGAAATGCGCTTGAGTACATTGCTTCGGGCTTCTTCCATGGCCGTCTCGATGGCATGTTCAAATGAAAAACGGTCCGCGCTGCCATGACTTTTTACCACGATGCCGCGCAGGCCAAGCAGGGTGGCGCCATTATACCGGCGCGGGTCAACCTGGCGCTTGAATGCATTCATGACCGGCAGCGCCACCAGCCCAGCCAGCTTGGTCAGGAAATTGCGGCGGAATTCCTGTCTGAGCAGCGTGCTGATCATTTTGGCGATGCCCTCCGAAGACTTGAGCGCCACATTGCCGACAAAGCCATCGCAGACCACCACATCGGTGGTGCCTTTGTAGATATCGTCACCCTCGACATTGCCATGGAAATTGATCAAATGGCTCCCGCGAATCAATTCGGCCGCGCGCTTGACCATTTCGTTGCCCTTGATTTCCTCTTCACCGATATTGAGCAGACCCACGCTGGGATTGGACTTGTGGCCAACCTCGGAAACCAGCATGGAGCCCATCAGGGCAAACTGGAGCAGATGCTCGGCCGTGCAATCCACATTGGCGCCCAGATCCAGCATCAGAACAGGCCCTTTGAGGCTGGGCAAGTTGGTCGCAATGGCGGGACGGTCGATGCCAGGCAGGGTTTTCAGCACAAACCTGGCTGTTGCCATCAAGGCTCCGGTATTGCCGGCGGAAACGCAGGCATCGGCTTCGCCGCCTTTCACCAGGTCGATCGCCACGCGCATGGAGGAATCTTTTTTATTGCGCAATGCCAGGGCGGGAGATTCATCCATGGCCACGACTTCAGAGGCATGGCGGATACGCAGGCGCGGACCCGTCTTTTTGTGACGTCTTTTCAGTTCGGCCTGAATGGCATCCTGGGGACCGACCAGGATGATATTGAGATTGTCACCCCGCGCCAGCCATTTCAGGGCAGCCGGGATGGTGACGTGCAGTCCGTGATCGCCACCCATGACATCGATGGCGATGGTGATTTCCCTCATCGGGTCAGACTTGAATTCATGCAGTTAAAAACAACCCCGATAAATTACCGGGGTTGCGTGTGCTGAATTACTCGCCCTTGCCCTTGGCCACTTTTTTCCCGCGATAGTAGCCGGAGGGAGAAACGTGGTGGCGCATGTGCACTTCACCGGTCGTGGGCTCAACCGCCAGGGACGGGTTGGTCAGAAAATCATGCGAACGGTGCATACCCCGTTTGGAAGGGGATTTCTTGTTTTGTTGAACAGCCATTTCAAACTCCTTGTATTAAATATTTGCCGGCGGCGCATGGCTAAAATCCATACGCTCGCTCAACCAATCATGTACCCGGCGCCGCACAAACATCGTGCATCGGCACAAGTGGCAAACTCAGCAAGACTTCATCTTCAATCACGCCTGCCAAATCCAGGCTCTTGCCAGCAACCATGACATCAATGTCATCATCCGCAAGCGCTGCTTCCAGCCTCTCGGCTTCAGCCTCGCTATTGGCCAGATAAAGCACACGGTCACTTTCAACCGCGACGCCAACCGGTTTCAGGCAACGCTGGCACACCATTTCCAGACTGCCCTTGACCTCGCAATGCAGTTGCGGACGGCCTCGCGCATCCTGCTGGCCGCAAACCCGGTAGAACAATTCCGCCTCAGGGTTCACAAACTCTTGAGCAAGCCGCTCGAAATCACCTACCATCGTATTGCCTTCCCAACAGTGGGATTTTTCAGCAAAGTTCGACGGCGAAACGACCGGCCTTTCAAGCATCATGGGTAGCGTCGTTCGAGCATAAGCGGGCAATTTTATGATTTTGCAGGTGTTTTGTCAAAGAGAATGCAGGCGGGAAGATTACAGTGATCAAGAAAATACTGGTCGCCAACCGGGGGGAAATCGCGGTGCGCATCATACGCGCCTGCGCCGAACTGGGCATTGAATCCGCCGCGATCTATACGGACGCCGACCGCCACGCCCTGCACGTCAAGAAAGCCGACGAGGCCTACCACATCGGCAAAGACCCGCTGGCAGGCTATCTCAATCCCCACCATCTGGTGAATCTGGCAGCCGCTTCGGGCTGCGATGCGCTGCATCCGGGTTATGGCCTGCTTTCAGAAAATCCGCTGCTCGCCGAGATTTGCGCCAAGCGCGGCATCGTTTTCATAGGACCCGATGCAAGTCTGATTCGGCAGATGGGCGACAAGATCCAGGCGCGTCAGGCCATGATCAAGGCCGGGATTCCCGTTGTTCCCGGTTCGGACCACAATCTGGAAAACCTGGAGGAAGCACGGAAGCTTGCGGCGGAAATCGGCTATCCGGTCATGCTCAAGGCCACCAACGGCGGGGGCGGTCGAGGCATCCGCCGATGCGACAGCGACGAAGAGCTTGCACGGAACTACGAACGGGTGGTTTCCGAAGCCACCAAGGCGTTTGGCAAGCCCGAAGTGTTTGTCGAAAAATGCGTGGTCAATCCCAAGCACATCGAGGTGCAGGTGCTTGCCGATTCCCAGGGCAACACCATCCACCTGTTCGAGCGTGACTGTTCCATTCAGCGGCGCAACCAGAAGCTGATCGAAATCGCGCCCTCTCCCCAGTTGACCGAATCGCAGCGCCAGTACATCGGCAAGCTGGCCGTTCAAGCCGCGCGGGCTGTTGGTTACGTTAATGCCGGCACAGTGGAATTCCTGCTCGACCAGGACAACCAGTTTTATTTCATGGAAATGAACACGCGCCTTCAGGTCGAGCACACCATCACCGAAAGCATCACCGGCGTGGACATCGTGCAGGAGCAGATTCGCATCGCGGATGGCCTGCCGCTGCAATACAAACAGGAAGACATTTCCCACCGTGGCTTTGCCATCGAATTTCGCATCAATGCCGAAGACCCCAGGAATGAGTTCCTGCCCAGCTTCGGCCGCATCACCCGCTACTACTCGCCCGGCGGACCGGGCGTTCGGGTCGATGCCGCCATGTATACCGATTACGTGATTCCGCCCTACTTCGACTCGCTGTGCGCCAAACTGACGGTGTGGAACCTGACCTGGCAGGGCGTCATCGAGCGCGCACGCCGCGCCCTGTCGGACATGGTGGTCTATGGCGTCAAGACCACCATTCCCTACTATCAGGAAATATTGAAACATCCGGATTTCCGCAGCGGCAGTTTCAATACCGGCTTCGTGGAAAGCCATCCGGAACTGATCCACTATGAAGAACGCAAACCGCCGGAAGTCCTGGCGGCGGCCGTTGCGGCAGCCATAGCCGCTTATCAGGGGCTTTAACTAATGTCCAAGGTTCACATTACCGATCTCATTCTTCGTGACGGCCATCAATCCCTGATTGCCACGCGCATGCGCACCGAGGACATGCTGCCCATTTGCGGGAAACTCGATTCTGTTGGCTTCTGGTCGCTGGAAGCCTGGGGCGGCGCCACCTTCGATGCCTGCGTGCGCTTCCTCAAGGAAGACCCTTGGGAGCGGCTGAGAAAACTGCGCAAGGCCCTGCCCAACACGCGCATCCAGATGCTGCTGCGCGGGCAGAACCTGCTCGGCTACCGCCATTATTCCGACGATGTGGTGCGCGCCTTCGTGAAACTGGCGGCTGACAATGGCGTGGATATTTTCCGCATCTTCGATGCCATGAACGACCTGCGCAACATGCAGGTCTCGATCGAAGCCGTCAGGAAGGCTGGCAAACATGCGGAGGGCGCCATCTGCTACACCACCAGCCCGGTTCATGACATCCCCCATTTTGTCGAGCTTTCCAAAGGACTGGCCGAAATGGGTTGCGACAGCATCGCCATCAAGGATATGGCCGGACTGCTGACGCCCTATGGCGCTTTCGAACTGGTCAAGGCCATCATCGGCGCCACCGGCCTGCCCGTTCACACCCACAGCCACTCGACTTCAGGCCTGTCGAACATGGTGCATCTGAAAGCCGTCGAAGCAGGCGCCAGCATCATCGACACCTGCATCGGCGCGTTCGCCGAAGGCGCCAGCCATCCGACCACGCAAAGCTTTGTTGCCGCCCTGCAGGGCACGGAATACGACACCGGATTGTCCCTGCCCCTGCTGGAAGAAATCTCGGCTTATTTCAAGGACGTGCGCAAAAAGTACTGGCAGTTCGAAAGCGATTTCACTGGCGTGGACACCCGCGTGCTGATCAACCAGGTACCAGGCGGCATGATTTCCAATCTGGCCAACCAGCTCAAGGAACAGGACGCGCTCGACAAAATGGATGCGGTGCTGGCCGAAATCCCGCGCGTGCGCGAAGACCTGGGCTACCCGCCGCTCGTCACGCCGACCTCGCAAATCGTTGGCACCCAGGCCGTGCTTAACGTCATGGTCGGCAGCCGCTACAAGAGCATCACGCAGGAAGTGAAGCTCTATTTGCAAGGCCGTTACGGCGCCACGCCCGGCAAGGTCAACGAGGAAGTGCGCAAGCTTGCGATTGGCGATATCGACATCATGAGTTGCCGGCCCGCCGACCTGATGCCGCCCGAGCTGGACAAGCTTCAGGGCGAAATCGAGGGCCTCGCAAAATCCGAGGAAGACGTGCTGACCTACGCCATGTTCCCCGACCTGGGCCGTGTCTTTCTGCAGGAACGCGCCGCCGGCACGCTCAAGCCCGAGCCCCTGTTGCCCATCGAAGCGAAAAACGGCGCCAGCGCGGCGCACTTTGCCGCGGACGAATTCAACATCACCCTGCACGGCGAGACCTACCATATCAAGCTTGCGGCCAGCGGCCGCCCGACTGAAACCCAGCGGCCATTCTTTGTGACGGTCGATGGCGTTTCGGAAGAAGTTCTGCTCGAAGCCCTGAACGAAGTCGAAGTCACCGCAGGCACGCCTGCCAAGGCGAGCAAGCCGGCCGCCAAGTCTTCAGCAACCGGGCAAAAGCCGCGCCCCACGCACAAGGGACACGTCACCGCAGCCATGCCGGGCACGATAGTCGATGTCCTGGTGCAAACGGGGCAAAAGGTCAACGCAGGCGATGCGGTCCTCGTCATCGAAGCCATGAAAATGGAAAACGAAGTTCAGGCGCCCGTGTCTGGCACGGTCGTGGGCATCTTCACCGCCAAGGGCGAAGCTGTCACGCCCGACATGGCATTGATTGAAATCGAGGCGGAATCCTGATCATGACTCAACTTGTCCTAGCGTCCACTTCCCGTTACCGGCGCGACCTGCTTTCCCGCCTGCACATTCCATTCGAGATCGTCTCGCCCAATGTGGACGAAACCCCGCTGGCAAATGAAACGCCTTCCGCCACCGCGCTCAGACTGTCGGTGCTGAAAGCGCAGGCTGCCGCTGGACAGTTTCCCGATGCTCTCATCATCGGTTCGGACCAGGTCTTGATGCTGGATTCGGAGCAACTCGGCAAACCCGGCAATTTCGAGAATGCGTTCAAACAACTGAAGAAAATGCAGGACAAGGCCATGGTGTTCCATACCGCGCTGACCTTGCTCAACAGCAAAACCGGACGGACGCAGACGCGCGATGTGCCGACCGTGGTACATATCCGCAAACTGACGGATGCCCAGATCGAGGCCTACCTGAAAAAGGAACAGCCCTATGACTGTGCCGGATCGGCAAAAAGCGAATCGCTGGGCATTGCGCTCATGGAGCGCATGGACAGCCCCGACCCCACGGCCCTGATCGGCCTGCCCTTGATGGCACTGACCGAGATGCTGATGCACGAAGGCGTTGACGTTTTGAAATGAGTGTTGGCACGCTCTACCTGATCCCGGTTCCGCTCGGCCCGGTTGAACCGGAAGCCTGTCTGCCGACCGACACGCTTGCCGTTGCGCGGCGTCTGGACACTTTCGTGGTCGAGCGTGCCAAAACCGCCCGCGCGCACCTCAAGGCCATGGGCCACCCCAAACCCTTGCAGGAACTCACCCTGCTCGAACTCAATGAACACACCAAAGTGGCAGACATCCCCGCGCTGCTTGCCCCGCTTAAAAACAGCCATGACATGGGATTGCTGTCCGAAGCCGGCTGCCCCGCAGTTGCCGACCCCGGCGCGGAACTGGTCAAGGCCGCGCACCGGGAAAATATTCCCGTTGTCCCACTGATCGGCCCCTCCTCTATCCTGCTGGCGCTCATGGCTTCCGGCCTGGGCGGTCAGCATTTCTGTTTTCATGGCTATCTGCCCGCCAAGGAACCCGAGCGGACAAAAAAAATCCGTGAACTGGAACAGGCCGCGCGCAAGAACGCCGCCACCCAGCTGTTCATCGAAACGCCCTATCGCAGCAGCGCGATGCTGGAAGCGCTTTCCGCGACACTATCCGCTGATACCTTGATCAGCATCGGCGCAGATTTGAGTTTGCCTAGTCAGTTGATAAAGACGATGAACGTGGCGAACTGGCGCGGGAAAAGTGAAATGGTGAAAGACCGGCTGGTGGTATTTGGGATAGGCGTCTAAAGATACTCAGGTATATTAGGAACCTACCCCATGCCAGCACTTGCGGCGCAATACGGCTAAAGCCTATTGCGCCCTACACGAGCTGTTGGCCTTAACCACCGATATTCCTGAGCATGAAATTGGCAATTTGGCTTATCGACTTCGCGCGATTAGCTTTCATCTCTGGCGTGTCACGAAGTGGCAAGTCCTTGAACAAAGCTTGCGAGCCGAAAAATAGAAAGTTGTCACCTTGGACTGAATTGCACTGTGGGCACGTATTTGCCCAATAGGAACCACCGAACTGCTTACTGTAACGATGCAAAATTGTTTTTGGCCTGGGTGCTGGCGGTTCTGTGTCAGCGAACGGAACACCAGGCCACCAATAAACAAGTATTTCGTTCTTGCATTTCCAGCACGTCTCTATGGCGGCGAGATATGTATCGCGGGAAGGGTCACGCGCACGAGCTGGTTCATGAAACGGTTGAGACCACTTTTCAGCAAGCCTACGGAGCTTACCGATGTAGTTCTTGCAGTCGGAACACACCTTGGGCTTCAATCGAGCCGATACAGGACGCCAACAATAGGGATTCTCGATCACCTTTTCGGCTTGAAGTTCCAACCATGGAATTTGAAGATCTGCCGCCTTTCTCTCGTCAACAGCATGTGTGACAAGGACCTCAATTCCAAGCACAGCCTCTAGGCCACGAAAGGCCACCACATCGACAACAAACTCGCCTATTCGGTGTTCTTTGTTAGCAGCGGTAAAGCTACTCGGCGGCAAGTTGAACGAAGCAGCGCGTTGGCAGCAAGCGCACGTGTAGGAGAGTGATATTGGCCTGAGTGTAGATGACCGCGAATACTCGGAAATGACTTGGGCAAGCAAACGTTTCGCAGTTTGATGGGCGATCGTTTCGCCAGTACAGGACGTATTGGCTTTATGTGCAAAATGACGAACGACCGACTCTCCAGCGCGAAGTACCAACGGACTACTACATCCCGGACAGCAGTACTGAATCTCGCGGGCAGCATCGGTGGCGCTCACCAAGCGGCCCTGAGGGTTCAAACCGTAAGGAACAAGAAGCTCAGCTTCCATAGCTGCCATTGCGCTCTAACTTAAAGTAGACACCATTCCCACATCTAATTCGTGAACATTGCTACATTTTGTCATGTCAGCCTCCGAATCAACATTATCAAACGCTGCCCATGGGAAGTTTTCTGTGGCCTGTCAAAATTGAATCTGGTCAAGCCGCAACACAAGCTTTTCTCCGGATTCGTTTTTTGCTTCCAGCCATTCCACGCCTTCTTTCGCGTAAACGTCCAGCGGCAGCAGACGTTGGGTTCCGGCCTTTTCACCTGACAGTACTTCAATTTCCAACCATTGCTTTTTCATGACCGCGAACTCCAACCGTTCGTGATTGATGCACGAAATCGGCTGGTAATCGCTTGTCATCTCGTCAGCGCAACGGGGATGACAGTTGTGAAGTCGGATTCAGCCACTTGCCGATGCTGACGCCCAGGCGTCCGGCGAGTTTGGAAGCCAAATCCTCTTGAGGCGTGTAATCGACGATGTCCTCTGCCTTGATGATTTCGCGCGCGACGTAATCGGCGCTGCCGTAGGCGTCGGCCAGGCCCATTTCGATACTTTTCGCGCCGCTCCAGACCAGGCCGCTGAACATGTCCGGCGTTTCCTTCAGGCGCTTGCCGCGCCCCTTGCGAACGGTGTCGATGAACTGCTGGTGAATTTCGGCCAGCATGGTTTTGGCGAAGGCTTCCTGCTTTGGATCGCTGGGAGAGAAAGGATCGAGGAAGCCTTTGTTCTCGCCAGCAGTGAGCAGACGGCGTTCGACGCCGAGCTTGTCCATTGCCTTGGTGAAACCGAATCCGTCCATCAGCACGCCGATGGAACCAACGATGCTGGCCTTGTCGACAAAAATCTTGTCGGCGGCGGCGGCGACATAGTAGCCGCCGGATGCGCAGATATCATCCACCACCACGTACAACGGGGTCTTGGGATGCAACCCGCGCAGGCGCTTGATTTCATCAAATATCTGCCCGGCCTGTACCGGGCTGCCGCCGGGGCTGTTGATGCGCAGGATCACGCCCTGGGTGTGCTTGTCCTCGAAAGCGGATTGCAACCCCGAATTGATCAGGTCGGCGCTGGCCTCGTCGCTGGAAATGACGCCCTGAAGATCGATCAGCGCGGTGTGTTTGCCCAGCACCTTTTCGCCGCCCTTCATCCAGCCCATGAAAGCGAACAGGACGATGAACAGGTACAAAAAAGTCAGCACCTTGAAAAAGATGCCCCATTGCCGGGTTTTGCGCTGCTCGGTTACGGCAGCCAAGGCGACTTTTTCCAGTGCCTGGCGCTCCCAGTTGGGGGAAGTGTTTTCTTGTTCGCTCATTTGATCAGTTGGTGTTTCAGTAATCGAATCTGGTTATCGCATTCTTCAACGGGCAGTGCTGTCAGGCCGCGGCCATTGCAGCGGCCGCTGATGCAGGTGCCCTTGGCCGGGTCATACAAAGCGCCATGCGTGGCGCAAACCAAGTATACCTGCTCGGCATCAAAAAACTCGCCTTCCTGCCAGTCCAGCTCCACGGGCACGTGCCCGCATTGATTGAGGAAGGCGTACGCAACGCCCTGATGGCGAATGACGAAAGCCTGTGTCTTCTGCCCCTGCCATTCGATATTGAATCGGACACCTTTCCCGCCGTCTTCCAGATCACTGGATCGGCAGATCACGCGTGCGTCATCAGCCATGATTTCACTTCGGCAAAGGATTGCGCCAGCAGAATGGGCCGATGCGGCGTCAGGTCTTCCCGCAGATGCGCGCCGTAGGTCACGCCCACCCGCGCCACGCCGGCATTCTCGGCCATCAGCATATCGTGGCTGGTATCGCCGATGACCACCGCGCGATCCTTTTCCATCATCAGTTCTTCGATGATTTCCTCCACCATGGCCGGATGCGGCTTGGAATGCGTCTGATCGGCGCAGCGCGTGGCGGAAAAAAAGCGCCGCAGTCCGCTATGGTCCAGCGCGCGCTCCAATCCCTTCATGCTCTTGCCAGTGGCAACGGCCAGGGTGAAGCCCGCGCCGTGCAATTCACGGATGCCTTCAGTCACCCCATCAAACAGTGGAATTTCCGCATCATGGCCCAGGTAGTAATGACGGTAGCGTTCAACCAGCCTGGGATAATCGCCCTCGGGCAAATCCGGCAGCAGCGTCTGCAAAGCCTGGATCAATCCCAGGCCAATGATCTGGCGGCAGGCGCGGTCATCCGGCACGGGAATGCCGAGGTCGGCGCAGGCCCGCTGGATGGAATCAACAATGAATCCCGCCGAATCCATCAGCGTACCGTCCCAGTCGAATATCAGGAGTTCATACTGCCTGGCCATCTTTGTCCAACTTGTTCAAAAACTGTTGCAGGTCATCTGGCAGCGGCGCTTCGAAAATCAAGGGTTCGTTGGTGACAGGATGATTGAAACTGAGTTTCGCGGCATGCAGAAACATGCGTTTCAAACCCTGCCCGGCCAGTTCCTTGTTGAGGGCGAAATTGCCGTATTTGTCATCCCCGGCGATCGGGTGCTTCAAATAGGCCAGGTGCACGCGTATCTGATGAGTGCGGCCGGTTTTGAGTTCGGCTTCCAGCAGGGAAAAACCCGGCCAGGTCTTGATACGGCGGAACACGGTATGCGCCGTCTGCCCGCCCTCATCCACGCTGACCCGGCGTTCACCTTCGGGCGTGACGAATTTCCGCAGGGATAATTTGACGTTGCGCAGTTCATCCCGCCAGCGTCCGGTGGCCAGCACCAGATAACGCTTGTCGATGCGGTGCTCGCGGAAAATATCGTGCAGCGCAGTCAGCGCACGGCGTTTCAACGCCACCACCAGCACGCCCGAGGTTTCGCGATCCAGCCGATGCGCCAGCTCCATGAAACGGTGCTGGGGAAATTCCAGGCGCAACTGCTCGATGACCCCGCGCGAAATGCCACTGCCGCCGTGTACCGCCATGCCGGAAGGTTTGTTCAGCACCAGCAGAAATTCATCCTGGTAAATAATCCGCGCGGCAAGCCGGGGAGCATCTTTCGGCAGGCTGGCGGGTTTGGCCGCCATTTGCGCGACCCGGACCGGTGGAATGCGAACCTCGTCACCCCAGGATAATTTGTAGCCAACCTCGGCCCTGCCTCCATTGATGCGGACCTCTCCCGCCCGCACCATCTTGTAAATCCGGCTTTTGGGCACGCCTTTAAGCTGCCCGAGCAAAAAATTATCCAGCCTCTGCCCGGCATGGGCGTCGTCAATCTTGACCTTGCGGACAGATTCTTTGCCTAAGTTGTTCATTTTCAATATACTTAGTGGGCCAAATTGGATTTTTAATCGAACACGGCCTGAATTCCCCGGTTATTTTCGCTCACCGGTCACAGCATTGATGCATACAAAAAGTCTGTGTAGCCTCTTGGCCTCACACCCTGTCGCGATGCTGTAAAAAAGTAGCGATACTAACTTAAAGTAACGTGTTACCGCATACGCCAGACTTGGCCTGTACCCAGCCGCAAACACTTTCACGGCCATGTACCCTCACCAGGTCTTTGAAGCTTGCCGCGTCGAGTTCGCTCCGCGGCAAACCCCATAAGGACAGGAAAACCCTTTCATCCCAAATGACTGATCTGCTGCCTGACATTTTCCGGCCTGACAGAACCTGACGGTTTTCCCGTCCCGTATGCCTGCGCACGGGAGTAAAACATGAAGCGCATGCTATTCAACGCCACCCAGGCGGAGGAACTGCGGGTGGCCATCGTCGACGGGCAAAAACTCGTCGACCTGGATATCGAATCCTCCAGTAAAGAACAACGCAAGAGCAACATCTACAAGGGTGTCATCACCCGCATCGAGCCCAGCCTGGAAGCGGCTTTTGTCGACTACGGCTGCGAGCGCCACGGCTTCCTGCCGTTCAAGGAAATCGCCCGCTCCTGCGTCAAGGGTTCCGGACGGCCTTCCGATCTCATCCGCGAGGGTACGGAACTCATCGTCCAGGTTGAAAAGGACGAGCGCGGCAACAAGGGCGCAGCACTCACCACTTATATTTCGCTGGCTGGCCGCTATCTGGTGCTGATGCCCAACAACCCGCGCGGCGGCGGCGTGTCGCGCCGGATCGAGGGCGAAGATCGCAATGAACTCAAGGACGCCATGGCCGGCCTGGAAGTGCCGGACGGCATGAGTTTGATCGGCCGTACCGCCGGCATCGGCCGCAACACCGAAGAATTGCAGTGGGACCTGAACTACCTGATGCACTTGTGGACCGCCATTGAAGGCGCGGCCACTGCACAGTCGGGCGCGTTTCTGATTTATCAGGAAAGCTCGCTGGTCATCCGCGCCATCCGCGACTACTTCCAGCCCGACATCGGCGAAATCCTCATCGATACGCAAGATGTATTCGACCAGGCGCAGGGTTTCATGGCCCACGTCATGCCGGGCAACGCCAACAAGGTCAAGCTGTACAAAGACGACGTACCGCTGTTTTCGCGCTTCCAGATCGAGCACCAGATCGAGTCGGCCTATGCGCGTCAGGTGAACCTGCCTTCCGGCGGCGCCATTGTCATCGACCATACCGAGGCGCTGGTCTCGATCGATGTGAACTCGGCCCGCGCCACCAAGGGCGGCGACATCGAGGAAACCGCCTACCGCACCAATCTGGAAGCAGCGGAAGAAATCGCGCGCCAGGCTCGTCTGCGCGACCTGGGCGGGTTGATCGTCATCGACTTCATCGACATGGAATCGCAGAAAAACCAGCGCGAAGTGGAAAACCGCCTGCGCGATGCGCTGCATCACGACCGCGCGCGCGTGCAGATGGGCAAGATTTCCCGCTTCGGCCTGATGGAGCTTTCCCGCCAGCGCCTGCAGCCCTCGCTGGGCGAAACCAGCCACCAGCCCTGCCCGCGATGCAGCGGCACCGGCCACATTCGCGGCGCGGAATCCACCGCCCTGCATATCCTGCGCATCATCCAGGAAGAATCCATGAAGGAAAACACCGGCGCCATCCACGCCCAGGTGCCGGTTGAAGTCGCCACCTTCCTGCTGAACGAAAAACGCCAGGACATCCATACCCTGGAAGCCCGGCTGAAAGTGAATGTCGTGCTGATTCCCAACATTCATCTTGAAACGCCTCATTACACGATTGAGCGTATCAAGCATGAAGACCTGAATCGCGAAGGCGCCACCGAACCCAGCTATAAAATGGTAACGGTGCCCGAGCCCGAGGCGCACCTTGCAGCTCGCGAGCAGCGTGCTCCCGCGCCCGAAGCCGTCGTCAAGGCCATTACCCCCGCGCAGCCCGCGCCCGTTGCCGCCGCGCCAGTCGTGCAGGAAGCCGAGAAATCCGGCCTCATCGGCCGCATCGTCGGCTGGTTCAAGAAAATGGGCGAAGAGTCCCAGCCCGCCGCCCCCGTTGTAGCCGAGCCCAAGCGCGAAGCCCGCAAGCCGCGCAATGCCCGCCCCGAACGCGGAGATCGCGGTGCGGATCGAGGAGAACGCGGCGACCGCCGTGAACGCCAACCCCGCCCCCCGCGTGAGCCACGCGAGCCACGTGAACCGCGCCGTAGCGAACAAACCGAGTCAGGCGAGACACGCTCGCAGGAAACCCGCTCGCAAGAGGGTCGCGAAAAACCCGCACGCCAGCCACGTCCGCCCCGCCAGCCGAAGGCAGAACAGCCCGCGCAGATTGAAAAGCGCGAAGCCGTTGCCGGTGAGGAAGCGCCGCGCGAAGGCGGACGCGGCCGTCGCGGCCGCCGCGACAGAAGCGATCGCGGAGAACGTGGCGAACGCCGTCCGCAACAGGCCGAGGCGCAGACAAGCCCGGTGGAAATGTCCGCGGCGCCTGCCACCGCCATGGCCACGGGAGCAGCCGTTCAGCCGGTTTCCGCGCCCGCGATGGAAACAGCGCCGCCGCCCGTGCCGGTCACCGCAGCGGAACCTGTCGCGCAGCCCAGGGAAACCGTCAGCGCCGCACCCGTTCCGCTGCCAGTCAGCGCGCCGCCTGAAACACCCGTGCCGGCAACCGTGGTTTCACAGCCCGGCGTTACCGCTCGCCCGGAAGACATTCTCAAAAACCTGAGTCCCGCCGCCGATCTTCAGCAGGTCGAAACCCAGGGTGCGGCACCGGCCGCCGCTGATGAATCAACAGGCACATCCTCGCATCGCCCGCGCCGCCGCCATCCGGCTTCGGCGCCTTCCATGCAAATGGAACTGATGCAGGTGGAAACCAGCACGCCCGCGGAATCAGTATCTGCTTCCACGGAAGGAACCGAACAGCGTACACATGGCCCCGGCCGTCGCCGCCGTTCTGGCGCACCCGCGCCAGCCAGTGAACCGTTGGTACAGGTAGAAACCGGTCAGAATAACGTCTGAGTTTCCCGGCAAGAAAAAAAGCACCAAGGGGGCCAAATGGTCCCCTTGGTGCTTCTACAAGTCATTTATTTCAGCTGCGAGCCTTATGCTTGTCGGGCTGCAACAATTGAATTTCCTTGATCAACCCCTGCACCGCATCCTCGATCATGTCGAGATTTTCCTCGAATCCGCTGATGCCGCCGTAATAGGGGTCGGGCACATCCAGATTGGGATACTTGCGGCTATAGGACAGCAGCAACCTTAATTTATTGTGCCACCGCGCGGGTGCGCGCCGCTTGAGGTTGTTGAGATTGACGCTGTCCATGGCAAGAATGTAATCAAAATTCTCGAAATCCGCATCCGCCACTTGCCGGCCGCGCAGGCCGCCGATATTCACGCCGCGCTTGCTGGCCGCATTCTGCGCGCGCTGATCAGGCTTTGATCCAATGTGATAACTGTGCGTGCCGGCGGAGTCGATATTCACCTTGTCCAGCAGACCCGCCTTGGCGATCTCGCGCCGGAAAACACCTTCAGCCATGGGCGAGCGGCAAATATTGCCCATGCATACAAACAACACATTCATCATGATTACCGTCTCGATTCGTTATCCTGCCCGATTCCAAACAACACCTGCTTGAGTTCCTTCAAACGGTCGCGAAGTTCCGCAGCCTTTTCAAATTCAAGATTTTTGGCGGCATCGTGCATGTCTTTCTCGGTCCGCTTGATTTCCCTGTTGAGGTCTTTCTCGGTCATGACATGATACGCGGCCAGGGTCTGGGCGGCCTTCAACTCCAGCCACGCGGACTCCAGGTCCACCACGTTTTCGATGATGTCCTTGATTTTCTTTTCCACGCCCCTGGGGGTGATTCCATGGGCTGCATTGAATGCAATCTGCTTGTTCCGGCGGCGATCGGTCTCGTCGATGGCTCGGCGCATGGAATCGGTGATTTTATCCGCGTACAGGATGGCCGTGCCGTGCAGATGCCGGGCAGCCCGGCCAATGGTCTGGATCAGCGACCGCGTGGAACGCAGAAAGCCTTCCTTGTCCGCATCCAGAATCGCCACCAGCGAAACTTCAGGAATATCCAGCCCCTCGCGCAGCAGGTTGATGCCGACCAGCACATCGAACACGCCCAGCCTTAAATCGCGGATGATTTCGACACGCTCGACCGTGTCGATGTCCGAATGCAGGTAACGCACGCGGATGCCATGCTCGGCGAGGTAATCCGTCAGGTCTTCCGCCATGCGCTTGGTCAGGGTGGTGACCAGCACGCGCTCGCCAATGTCTATCCGCTTGCGGCACTCGGACAACAGGTCGTCGACCTGGGTTGTAACCGGGCGCACTTCAACCACGGGATCGATCAGGCCGGTGGGCCGCACCACCTGCTCCACCACCTGGCCCTGATGCTTTTCCTCGTAATCAGCTGGGGTGGCGGAGACAAACAGGGTTTGCGGCATGAGCTTTTCGAATTCCTCGAATTTCAGCGGCCGGTTGTCCAGTGCCGAGGGCAGGCGAAAACCATACTCGACGAGATTTTCCTTGCGCGCCCGGTCACCCTTGTACATGCCGCCCACCTGAGGAACGCTGACATGTGATTCGTCTATCATCATCACCGAATGCGCGGGCAGATAATCGATCAGCGTGGGGGGCGGCTCGCCTGCCTTGCGTCCCGATAGATGCCGCGAGTAGTTTTCGATGCCCTTGCAGAAGCCCATTTCGTTGAGCATCTCCAGATCGAAGCGGGTACGCTGTTCCAGCCGCTGCGCCTCGACCAGCTTGTTATTGGCGTAGAAGTACTCCAGCCGGTCCTTCAGCTCGACCTTGATTTTTTCGATGGCCTTGAGCGTGGTTTCGCGCGGGGTGACGTAATGGCTGGACGGATACACCGTGAATCTTGGAGCCTTGGACAATATCTGTCCCGTCAGCGGATCGAACACCTGCAAACTTTCAACTTCGTCGTCGAACAAACTGATGCGCAACGCGGTTTCGGCGTTTTCCGCCGGGAACACATCGATCACGTCGCCGCGCACGCGGAATGTGCCGCGCGAAAAATCGAACTCGTTGCGTTCGTACTGCATGGCAGCCAGACGTTGCAACACCTCGCGCTGGCCGAGTTTCTCGCCCACGCGCAGGTGCAGGATCATGCTGTGGTAATCCACCGGATCGCCGATACCGTAAATGCACGACACCGTCGCCACGATGACCGTGTCCGCGCGTTCCATCAGCGACTTGGTGGCCGACAGCCGCATCTGCTCGATGTGTTCGTTGATGCTGGAGTCTTTTTCGATGAACAGATCGCGCGACGGCACATAGGCCTCGGGCTGGTAATAATCATAGTAGGAAACGAAATACTCGATGGCGTTTTCGGGGAAAAACTCGCGCATTTCGGCATACAACTGGGCTGCCAGCGTCTTGTTCGGCGCCAGGATCAGCGCAGGCCTGCCCAGCCGGGCAATCACATGCGCCATGGTGTAGGTCTTTCCCGAGCCGGTCACACCCAGCAGGGTCTGATAAGCCAGTCCATCCTCAAAGCCCTCGGTGATTTTTTGGATGGCTTCCGGCTGGTCGCCTGCCGGTTCAAACGGCTGGTGCAGGCGGAAGGGACTATTGGGGAAGGTGGCAATCACGGGTTACAATTCGGTGAAATTACGCAAGAAAATCACGCAAAAACAAGCATTTTACGCTTTAACGTTTACCTGAACCATGAACCCTCTGCTCTCCAGACGCGTCCAGTCCATCAAGCCCTCCCCCACACTTGCCGTCACTGCCCGCGCCGCCGCACTCAAGGCTTCCGGCAAGGACATCATCGGACTGGGCGCGGGTGAGCCTGACTTTGACACGCCCGAGCACATCAAACTGGCCGCAATTGAAGCCATCAACAAAGGCTTCACCAAGTACACCGCCGTGGATGGCACGCCGGGTTTGAAGGCCGCCATCATCGCCAAGTTCCAGCGCGACAACGGCCTGACCTACACGCCCAAACAGATTCTGGTGTCCTGCGGTGGCAAGCAGAGCTTTTACAACCTGGCTCAGGCCGTTTTGGATTCGGGCGACGAAGTCATCATCCCCGCGCCCTACTGGGTATCCTATCCGGACATGGTGCTGCTGGCCGATGGCAAACCCGTCATCGTCTATGCCGGCATCGAACAGGGTTTCAAGATCACGCCGGCCCAGCTTGAGGCCGCCATTACACCCCAAACCAAGCTCTTCGTCATCAACAGCCCCAGCAACCCGACCGGTGCTGTCTATACGAAAGCCGAGCTGGCCGCGCTGGGCGAAGTATTGCGCAAGCATCCCCGCGTGTTAATCGCTACGGATGACATGTATGAGCACATCCGGCTGAACGACGCGCCCTTCGTCAATCTCCTCAATGCCTGCCCGGACCTTTACGACCGCACCCTGGTGCTCAATGGCGTATCCAAGGCCTATTCCATGACCGGCTGGCGCATCGGCTACGCCGCCGGGCCGCAGGTCATCATTCAGGCCATGACCAACATCCAGTCGCAGTCCACCTCCAACCCCACCTCGATTTCGCAGGTGGCGGCGGAAGCCGCGCTGAATGGTGACCAGGGCTGCATGGCGCCCATGCTGGCCGCGTTCAAGCAGCGTCACCGCATGGCGGTTGACCGCCTCAACGCCATACCCGGTCTGAAATGCATCGATGCCGGCGGCGCGTTCTACGCCTTCCCCGATGCACGCGAGGCTGCGGCCAACATGAAGGCCAAGGGGAAAATTGCCGAAGACAGCGACCTCGCCCTGTCCGAATACTTGCTCAACGATGCCGGCGTCGCCGTCGTGCCCGGCTCGGCCTTTGGCGCCGATGGCTACATCCGCCTGTCCTTTGCCACCTCCAACGCTAATCTGGAAAACGCGCTGGCGAGGATGGCGAAAGCCCTCGCTTAAATGGACTAAAATGCAGAGTCTCACGGTGTGAGACTCTGCATGTTCAGCGCACTTTACGTCGACCTCAATTCGTTTTTCGCCTCGGTCGAGCAACAGCTCAACCCGGCGCTTCGCGGCCTGCCTGTGGGTGTTCTGCCAGTCATGGCGGAAACCACCTGCTGCATCGCCGCCAGCATCCAGGCCAAACAGTTCGGCATCAAGACCGGTACGCCCGTGTGGGAAGCGCGCAAGCGCTGCCGCCAGATCCAGTTCGTGCAGGCGCGTCCTGCCGTGTATGTCGAGATGCATCACACCATCGTCGCCGCGGTGGAGCGCTGTTATCCGGTTTCGGCCGTGCTGTCCATTGACGAAATGGCGCTGGACCTGACCGGACGGCATACACAGGAAGCTCATGCGATCAGGCTTGCCCGCCAGATCAAGCAGGCCATTTACAAGGAAGCCGGAGAAGTGATGCACTGTTCCATCGGCATTGCGCCCAACCGCTTTCTCGCCAAGACCGCCTCCAATTTCAAAAAGCCCGACGGCCTGGAACTGATTCATCCGCAAGACCTGCCGCACATCCTGCACAAGCTGGAACTGACCGATCTCAATGGCATCAGCCACGGCATGGAAAACCGGCTAAACCGCGTGGGCATCCATACCGTCGAGCAGCTTTGCGCCGCACCTATCGAGAAACTGCGGCTGGCCTGGGGCGGTGTGGAAGGCGAACGCTATTACGCCAAACTGCGCGGCGAAGTGCTGCCACCCTTGACCACGCATCGTTCCACCGTCAGCCACTCGCATGTGCTGCCGCCGGAAATGCGCAACGACGAATCCGCGCTGGCCGTGCTCTACCGCCTGTTGCACAAGGCCGCCATGCGGCTGCGGCACTATGGCTACACCGCCGGGTCACTGGCGCTGAATGTGCGCTACCAGAACGGCGTGCGCTTTGCCGAACAGGTCCGTTTCGCGCCCCATGCGGATACGTTCAAATTCAATCAGGTGCTGGCCAGCCTCTGGAACATGCGCCCGCATGAAGGCGGCCAGCCGATGAAAATCGGCGTCGTGTTGTCAGAGCTCGCCGACCAGCACAGCATGTCACGTGATTTGTTTGAACGTGACCGGCAAGGCGAAGACCTGTCGAGTGCCGTGGACGAAATCAATCAGCGATTCGGCCCGAATGCAGTCCACTTCGGCAGCGCCCATCGCGGCATCGGCGCCGCGCCCATGCGGATCGCCTTCAATCACATTCCTGAACTGAGCGTCGAAGACGACGGCTGACTCAGGACAATTTCAGCGTAAAAACATTGCCCAGCGCCTGGCGGATTTCCGGCACGCTGAGGTGCCGGGGAATGCCAATGCCGGCGGCATACTGGTCACTCTGGCAGATCATCCTCAGTACACCCGGCTGCTTGTCCGACTTCAATACAAAAGTAGTCTTGTAAAACATCTGGGTTGGCCGAGTGTCACTGGCAAAGGCGGCACGGATGAAAAAACCGGACGCGGCGGCCAGTTCGCTGATGCTGCGCTGAATCCTGATGATGATGAAAACATCTGGCTCGATGCGCTGTGGTTCTGCCCGCACCGTGTCTACCTCGAAAATGCAGTGCGGCTCCTGTTCTTGAACCTGGCCAAAGGCCACAACCCTGCCGGACTGCAACCTCGCCGTTGCCCAGTTGGCCGAGATTTCCAAAGCCTGGTTAAGAACGAAACGCCCATTTTCAGGATAGCGGTAATATGGCGATTCCTGACCATAATCCCGGGGCGGGTTGCAACTCCAAAGAAATATCACACAGCACAGCAGCAAGGCTTTTTTCATGATGAGCCCCTTCCACTCATGTTTATCACTTTAGTCAGTTCCTGGCCGATGTGAATACCAGAATGCCGGAAAAGAACTCGTGCGTGATACCAGCCGTGCAAAGGGATTTAACCCACGATTCAGAAGAGTGTGAATTTCTCGGTTGACTCGTTGTAGCGCACCAGCAAATACCAAATCAGCAGACAGACGCCTGTTGCCAGATATGTCCAACCCCAGCCACCCAGCATGGCCGGGAAGAAAGTCTGGATGCCTAGTGCGCTTTCTTCCAGCATGTCGAGGTTCATTTCCGACACGGTCAGACCTGTCTTGTTCAACAACGCGCTTGCGGTGGAACCCACCCAGGCGAAGAAAAATACCGCCACCCACAGCTTGAGGTGGCCCTCGCCCATCCGCCACAATGAGCCGGTACCGCATCCCCCTGCGAACACCATGCCCACGCCAAACACCACGCCTCCAGTCAACGAACCGATCCAGAATCTTGGTGGAATGGCAAGATAGGGATCAAGCAGCCTGGCCTGGAAAATCAGCGAGGCCAGCGGGATACCAATGGCCAGAGCCAAGATGACTGCTTTGGTCATGTCGCCTTCGGCGGTCATGAAAGGTTCGCGGATGGCCCGCGCAACACAGAAGCGCGAGCGATGCATGATGAAGCCGATGGCGAAGCCGGCCAGGATGATGATGGCGCGCGATGCCGTCTTCTCGTCCTGCGATCCATACCAAGTGGTTGTCCACCACAGTATGCCGGTGATGACAGCAAGACCGAGCCATGGATGGAAACGCCGCACGACCGGAGACAGCGGCTTTGGCACCGGCGCCTGCATGCCCCACGAAATATGATCCAGCGTCCAGAGCAGCAGTTTAAAGCCGATCACCGCGCCAATCATGAGCCCTGCCAGCATTACCAAACCTGATGGAGAACCATGAAGAGTTGGCACGAAAAAGGCACCGACAGTGCATCCACCCGCGAGCACCGCGCCAATCCCCATCAGGCTGCCGCCAACAACACCCCACAGAAACTCAAGCGCCGGCGGACGGTTGAAGCGGAACTGGTGTGAAAGCAACGCAGCAGCGAAGGCCCCTAGCACCAGCGTGATGTTCATCAGGGACAGCCGGTGCATAAGCGGCGAGTCTGGCGCATGGATGCCCAGCACGCCATCAAGACCAATGAAATGATTGAACCAGTCGCCCCAGAGCTTGATGCCGCCAAACACCCCCCAGAATTCGCCCGACAACATCAGCGCGAATACAGCGACCAATAGCAGGAGCGCTCCAGTATACGGCGACCATGGTTCGACAAATACGGCTTCATAGTCGGCCCCTAAACCGCTCCTCCATGGAGACCGAGGCCCCGAACTCATCGCGCCATTCCTCTCAAACAAATTTCCGTCATTCAACGGCAACCGGTTGGCGCATCACCGTCTTTCGCACTGCGGTTAACGAAGGCTTTCAAATCCTCGAATAGCTCCTGCTCTGGCACATCCGCAAACTTCGCGGCCGCCTTGTTGGTCGATGCAATGCTGTCACGATACGGTTTGCTGACATAGTAGCTGACGCTGTCCTTGCCCTTGGCATGCCTGTTGGCCTGCATGTAAGCTGCCCATTCCGACTGTGTGCGCGCATTGGGTCCGATTGAACCGCCTGCCTTCACCACATGGCAGCTTGTGCAGACCATGCGGTAATAAACATGACCGCGCTTCCAATCGCCTTCATAGGCATTTGCCAGAAGCGGGACACCCAGTGCATAAGCAGTCAGGCATGCGCCTGCGATTTTTTTCCATTTCATCTTATGCTCCTTTCTTCACGGAATCCGTTGTTGCGACTCACCTATCTAGTCTTGAACAGCGGTCCCTTTTTCAGTCCTTCCACATCTTTCAATCGCCCCTGCGCCAGACTGCCGTTCCTGTCATGGCAATCCTGGCATTTGAGCGCCCTGGCTTTAGGTGCGACCATGTGGTTCAGTGGCCAAAGCATTTCCGTTCTGATGAAGTCCACTTTGCCAGAGAACGGTGCACCGACATCCGCCATGCCTGCTGCTATCGCCTTTTCCCAATTGAAGCTCACACCATAGGATGCGGCATCCTCACCATAGGTATGGGGAATGACCAGAGTTCCATTGACCGGGTCGTAAGGTTGCACACCGCGAAAGACCTTGACCGGCCATATTCTCGATTTACCGTCTTTCGGGCTGCCGCCAAACCGGTTGATGGGTACATAGCCATCGCTTTTCTCGATCCTGTCACCAAGCAGGGTGTACTTGATCTCGCCGTCAAACCACACGTACCCGGGAATAATCTTCTCACCCAGTTCAAATGCGCCTTTTTTCGAGTCATAGATGGTGTGGCCCTTGGCATCTTTCTCCACCATGGGTTTGCCGTCCGCTCCCATCCTTCCCGCAGCAGACCAGTCCCACACCAGTTTTGTCGCCACCCCGCCTCGCGCCATGGCCGGAATATGGCAAGTCTGACAGGCAAGCTTGTCACCATGGCGGTTCAACATTGCCGCCATTCCCTGCTGAGTAAAACCTGGCAGGGGTTTGGTATTGGTCATGGTTTTGGCCGAGTGCGGATAGACCCCATGACAGGTATCACAGGTTGCCGGACTCTGCCTGTCGGTCCTTTCGCGGGCCGCGCTGCTTTCACCTCTCTTGGTGACCGGACTATAGCGGCTGCCATGCACCTGGTGCCCCGTCCCCGCGTGACATTTGGAACAGCTGAAATCAAGGCCAAGGGCATCCATATGGACATCAAGTTCAAAATCCGGCGCTTCCAGCGAGGTATCAAGATCCCCGTGCTTCACGCCATCACCGCGCCCGCCATAAAAATGGCATGCACCGCAGTTATAGCGGCTGGGAAATCCCACTTTCCGCGCCACTTTCCGTAAATCCACTGGGTGCATAATTTCACCCGAGCCGGGTGGAAACTCCATTTCCTCATAGACGGGATGACCTGCCAGTCCGGAAGGTTTGCGATAGGTTCCTGTCGTATCATGACAGGCGAGGCAGTCAACGTTTTCCGCCTTGCTGAAATCAAAATTCCTGTCTTTCCATCCATAGCCGACATGGCAGGATGTGCAGTACGGATAATTGGAAGCAACCCCGATGCAGAAATTGTTGACCAAGGTTTTCTTCCCCAGCATCTGGCCCGTTTGCGGATTCAATGATTGCCACGTCCAGTGCTTGGTTTTCATAACCTGACTGGCAGCATCCTTATGACAGACCAGGCAGGCTCGCGTCACCTCCGGTCCGGACTTGAATGGCTGTTGCAATTCCTTATAGCCTGAATGATCTTTTGCCATGGCTGACGCCATGAGTCCCACCACCATAACCGCAATCAGGCTGACATGCCATCCAGGGATACGACCACATTGCCTGGACATTTTCATATTCCAAGACTCTCCAGTTCTTTCCAATTCTTAAGTTCTGTTTTCTAATTTCTCAAATAAATTATAGCCAATAACAGGACATACCTATCCTCATATTTGCCATAGAATGGAAACAAGAACAGTCACTCGCAAAATAAATCGCCATAGAGAACAAGAAATGAAAATACAATCAGTCATGCGCGTTTGCGCGTCTCTTCCCGATTACTCAACGGCATGAACAACCTCACACCAGGCTGGAGCCACCGCAACTGCACCAGACGTGCCGACTGCATAGACTGTGATATCCGCAAGTCAGCCTTGTTCAGCACGCTAAGCGAAGAGGAATTGATTTATCTGGTCCAACCGGTATTGACCTTCCAGCATGAAGCGCATATCCGCCTATATGAAGAAGGCAAAACCGGAAGCCATGCGTATACAGTGCGTAAAGGCATAATCAAACTTGTCAAGACCATTCCCAATGGGGAACAGCGTATCGTCAGGTTGACCAGCCGGTCGGATTTCATCGGGCTGGAAATTCTGCTTGCCCAACCCTATCGACACACTGCCATCAGCATTACACCCGTGGAGATCTGCAAGATTCCAGTTGAAGTTCTCAGGGGACTTGACGAGAGAAACCCGTCCTTCAGCAAGCAGCTCATGACCCGCTGGCAAAAGAATGTGGATGACGCCGAAAGCGTAATCACCGATTTGTCCACAGGCAAGGCCGCTTCGCGATTGGCCCACCTCATCCTCAGGTATTTCAGTGACGGGCTGGCCGAGGTCTGGAACAGTCCGGCGAGGGACGATATCGCCAGCATGCTTGGAGTAACAACGGAAACGGCCAGCCGGCTAATGGCGGAGTTCAAGCGTGAGGGCCTGATCAGTGAAGAGCATGGCCGCATCGCCATTCAGGATTTTGTTGCTTTGAAGTCAATTGCCGACAATTGATAATTATCAGTTTAGGCAAGTCTTTGATGTGTCATAACTGGCCTGCCGGTAGAATGGACTCGTTTGCGGAAATCTCTATGAACCGCTTGCTCGAACCCAAGGTATTCCAGATGACCCCTATCAGCTTCAGCCAGACCACCCGGCCCGAACAACGCCATAAAGCTTTTTACACTGGGCTATGCCTTTCCCTGGCATTGTTTTATGGACAAGCTACCCACGCCACTGATTCCACTCCTTCAATCCTGATTACCCCGGAAGGCTTCAGGGTGGAAGGCTTTCGCGTCATGCCCAATGTCAGCCTGACGGAAAGCTGGAACGACAACATCTACGGTACGCCTGCCAATGAGGAGAGCGACACCATTTCCACTGCATCCGCCTCGGTGAAAGTCAATTCAGACTGGGCTCGCCACCGGCTTAATTTCGATGCGGGCGCCTCCGCTGATTTCTATAGCAGCAATGATTCCGAAGATGCCGTCGACTGGTGGCTAGGCACGGATGGCCGTTACGACTTGTCGGCAAGATCCCATGCGCTGGGTGGCGCTCGCGTCAGCCAGAATCATGAAGACCGCTCATCCCCGGACAGTGCCGCAGGCGCCCTTGATCCGACGACTTACATTACCAGCCGTGCCCATCTTGGTTTTGCCCACCAGTTCGCTCCCTTCACCATCCGTGTCGGCGGCGTGGTCGAGAACCTGAATTTTGTCGATGGCAGCAATGGCTTTGACGTGGACTGGCGCGATCGAAACCAGTTTTCCATCGGCACCCGTTTCAGCTACCTGTTGAATCCGCAAAACGAGGTTTTCTTCCAGGCTGCAACGGATACGCGCGATTACGATAACGAGCCAGTTGGCCGCAATTCGGACGGCTACCGCCTGGGACTGGGGCTGAGAACCAACCGTGGCGCCGAGTTTGAGGCTGAAGGATTCCTAGGACACATGGTCCAGGACTATGACAACATCGCGCTGAAGGATGTGAATGCGCTCTATTATGGAGCCAATCTGAAATGGAAGCCTGTCAGCCATACCCGATTGAGCGCAGGCATTGACAGAGCCGTCAACGAGACAACCTATTCGGAGGCAGGCACGGACGCTTCCAGCCATCTCGATACCAGTATCAATGGACGAGTCGAACACGACATCAATTCAAAATTTTCCTTGAATTTGAGCCTTGGTTACTCGAATTCTGATTATCAGGGCGTCACCCTCGAACTCGATGAGTTGTCCGCAGGCGCCGGTTTGCGCTATGACTTCGACAGACGGTTTTACCTTGCCGGCGGTTATCGATACAGCAACCGCGATGCCAACAATCCTCTTTATGAGTACGACAGAAATCTTTTCTATGTAAGCTTTGGCTACAACCCTCGCAGCCGCTGATTGAGACTTAGCTTAGCCCAAAAGCCCGGCATGTATGCCGGGCTTTTTTATTGTCTGAAAAATCTGGAGCAGTCATGCCGCAAATCATTACTAAGGAAATTTATTCCATTCAAATTGATAAATCTCAATGACGTCATTCACGTCCATGCATAAAAATAAAACAGGAAAGGAGATGTAAAGGTATTCAAAGATGAAAATTCAAGCGCTTTGTCAAACAAGGCATTTATTGACAAGAAAGGAGAGTTAGAGAGATGACAAATCTTGGCCTTAAACTTAAAAAACTGGTAGTAGTTGGTAGTGCTTCAGTGTTTGGCCTTTTGGCGGTTCCGTTGGTTGCAGATTATGTGACGGATGGGATGAGCAATCTGGTTGCGACTGCCCAAGCCGCAGAGGATGGTCATGGTGGCGACGGCGGTCACAGCGGAAGCGGTGGCGCTGGTGACAAAGGCCAGGTCAAAAAAGGCGCGGGCGGCAGTCATGAGAGTGGCGCGGGCGGCCCAAGCAAATCAGTTGAAGCTGTTGTCAGCGAAGAGGAAGACAGCGGCAAGAAGGGACCAAGTTACAAAGGCGGCGGGACTGACCGTACACGCGGCAAACCCGCATGGGCTCAGGAAGGCATTCCCGAAGTTGAGCTTGGGCGCTTGAATGTTGCACGTGCCCCGGGTGCCGTAATGGACAAACAATTGCTGGAAGCCTTGGCCAGCCTGAAAACTCTGGTGAGCGCAGATGGCACTTCGCTGTATGAAGTGGGCGATCTGGCAACAGCCATTGGCATGATAGCCGCTGATGCGCTTCGTGTGGATTCCCCGCTGGCGAACTTGGCGCTTTTGAAGGACTTCCTCTCTGATGGTGTAGTCGATGGCAATTACGTGACCACTGATGGGACCACGAATATGGTGTTTGATCCTGCAATGAGTGATGCCGAGTTTGCTGCGCTCTTGCTGGGTAGCGCCTCTGACAAGCTTGTCGAGGTTAAAACTGACACCGTAACCGCCATCGAAACCATCCTTGGCGTGCAGTTTCCGGCAGATAATGCCGCAACCGCAGTAATGGCTGATGATGTTCGTGAAATCATTCTTTATGCACACGAGAATTGACAAGTAGCGAGATACATCTGATGTAATGGCAAGGGCGCGAAAGCGCCCTTGCCATTATTCAGTACTCAAGTGTTGTATTACAGCCGCCTATTGCCATTCCTGTTGCCAGAATTGCAGCTTTACAATTGCCTTGAAATCCCCCTACCCGGAAAATAGGGATACAAGTCTCTACCAAACACGAGAACTGAGTACAGCAAGTGCGAATGCAGCCTGCATTGCCAGATATCGTGATAAAGAATTAGACCGGAAGGAAAGCATGCGCTCAGTTAGCAAAATATTGATTGCCTGGTTGGGGATGTGCCTCATGCCATCTATGGCAATCGCACAAGACACTACCGCTGTCACACAGGAAATCGACAACACTACATGCAAGACCTGCCATGTCGCTTACGAAGGACACAAGGTCAACAGTTTTCACAGCGACTGCAAGGCCTGCCACACGATCATCGATCCCAAGCATCTGGTTGAGGGCGGCAAGGGAAGAATGAAATTCCCCGCCTCCGAGAACTGTCTCGCATGCCATCAGAACAACGACAATAAACGCATGAACTGGGCCTTCTCATCGCACAAGCAGGCCCAGGTCGAGTGCCGTGATTGCCACGGCATGCACTCACCCAAACAGCCCAGGCAATTCAACCTGGCCTTGTGGAAAACCGACAAGAAATCGGCTGCCTGCATGGACTGCCACCAGGATGTTGCCGCGCGTCTCAACATGCCCTCCCATCACCCCGTCAAGGAAGGCGCCCTCTCCTGCGTAAGCTGCCACGACCCGCATGGTGGCAAGCAAACTAGCCTGATGAACAAGAACGACCAGTGCTACAAGTGCCATCAGGCCATCCGCGGACCCAAGGTGTTCGAACACGCGCCGGTAGTTGAAGACTGCACCATCTGCCACAACCCCCACGGCTCGCCCAATCGTCGCCTGTTGCAGGTCGCCCAGCCCATGCAGTGCCTGCAGTGCCACTCCATTACCAACAACCGGCATGCCACTGCAGGCGTTCCGAATGGCGCCCAGCTCCGAAATTGCACCAACTGTCACGGTGCAATACACGGCAGCCATATCGACGCGCGGCTGAAGCATTAAGGATTGGACAAGAATATGAAACTCAGGACTACTATCGGGTTGGTGCTCCCATCGCTCACCGTGCTGGCCGCTTCACTTCAGGCTGCCGACGTCAATCCGGTTGGGTGGAATATCCCTCCGTCTCCCCCGCTTCGGCGGGTAGCACGGAGAAGACCATCCCCACATCCGTTCCAGCGACAGCTCCCTTGCCCGCCACAGCCACGACGGCCCCTGCCGCGAGTTCAACTGTGCCTGTTACCGCAGCGACGGCGCCGGCAACACCGACCGTCACGGTCGCGCCCGAGCCGTCCGTCACGCCAGTCAGCACAGTGACTCCACCCATGGCGGCCGCCCCGGTGCAAACATCCGCACCCGCAAACGGAAACGGCGTTCAGCAAGTGCCGGCCGCTCCTGTCGTCACCACGGTCATCACCCCAAGGATTTTTCTTTTCGACTATTTCAAGGGCGTGGGCGAAGACAAGACACACTTCCTTGAGCGCTACGATTACCGCGAAGGTTTTTCCGGCGACACCCGCACAGACGTCTTCGCCGATGTTGATCTGGACCTGACCATCAGCAATGCCGAGCGCGATCTCTTTGTTCTCGAACGCCAGGGATTCGGCCAGCACAACCATCGTGGCCGGGCAAAATTCAGCGACGATGAAATTGCCTTCTCCGCCAACTATTCGCATTACCGTTCGGCCACGGGCGGAATCGATTATTTATACAGTCCCAACCAGGTTGCCGGCGGCACCGTGCCCGTTGGTCCCTATCAGACATTCAACGACGATGCCGGGCGCTTCGATTACCATGTCGACCGCACGTCGTATGGCGCGAGTTTCAAGGTCAAGCCCACCCTGCTGGGCGGTGTGGCTGCCGTGTCGATTGACTATGACGGTTACATGCGCGAAGGCAACAAGTTTGCGCCGTTTTACATGGATAATCCGGCGACCTGCCCGGGCAGTGGCCCCTGCATTACCAACGATGCGGATAAATGGCGAGGCATCAATCTCGGCATCGACGAGCGCATGAACAAGGTTGCATTCAATATCGATGCTTCACCCAAGGGATTGTTCAACATCAGCTACAACGTTTCGCTGGAAAAATTCACCAGCGGGGCAGCGGACCTGAAACTGTTTGACGATATCCTGGCGCCACAGGGCGTCGCCGTAACCGACATTACTTCCACCAATCGCCGTGGCCTTGCCCCCTTCTTTTACGTGCCGGACACCAGCCTGATTTCGCAGACGCTGCAGCTCAACAAGAGTTTCGGGCATTCGCTCCTTCTTGCCATGGGCTACAGCCACTCCAGCCTGGAGGATGACAGCAGCCATCCGCGCTTTACCACCCTTTTCGGCGGGCCTCCACCCGGCCAGCCCGACAGCTGGGAAGGCGAAATCACCACCGACAGTGCCTTCCTGACCGCCAACTGGAATGCCAGCAGCAGCGTGGGCGTGGAAGGCTATGTCAAGTATCACCAGCGAGACAATGGTTCGAGCTTCCCGGTGGAAAATGTCATATCGCCCACCGCGCCTGGCCAGTTGGTCGCGCCTCGCATCAACGACATCACCTCGCTCGATTACGGGCTGGCGGCAAACTGGAGGCCTGGCGTCATGGGTTCGACTGTAACGCTAGGGTGGCACCGGCTCGACAGGGAACGTGATCTGACTTTTGGCGCTGCAGCGGCCGAGCACATCCTGCCGGGACAAACCCTGTATCGCGAAGACACGCTTTCCGACGAGGCCTATCTTAAGTTGATTGCACGCCCAGCAAAGGGCTGGAACGTCCGGCTATCGCCTTCCTACACCTGGGCAGACAAGACCGGACTTGTATCAGAGCCGGAAGAAGCGTTACAGGTCAAGGGCCTGGTGAGCTACACCGCGCCAGCCGGCTGGCTGGCCAGCGGATTCTACGACTACACCCGCAAACAGAACGCCAGCAACACCTTCATGGATGCGGCAGGCCCCGGTCTGACCTACAACCAGGACATCGACAGCACGCTGCATTCCGCCGGCCTGACCTTCAACCTCATGCCCTCGAATACCGTCAATGCATTTGCCAATCTCTTCTGGGTGCAAAACGACCTGAGCAGCTACTTGTTCCAGACCAATACCGAACGCTGGAACCCTGGCGTGATTTTCACCCTGGTGGACCGGCCCAATTACAAGGTTGATACCTACAGCCTGGGACTTGGCGCCGACTGGCAAGCCAGGGATAAACTCAAGCTCAGCGGCAGCTACACCTTCTCCAAATCCACGGGAGACGTCGCGAGCGGCGTCGTGCTGACGGAATTACAGAACGCTACAGGCGCAGTCGATTCGAAGGTCGACAACACCCTGCATTCCTTTTCCCTTGGTGCGGATTACAGCCTTACGCCAAAGACAAATCTGCGCGCCAACTATCTTTACGACTACTACGAAGACGATGCCTATAGCCTGCTGACTGGCGGCGTGCATATGCTTTCAGTCGGTGTTTCATTCAAGATGTAAGCCACGTAGTAACGCCAGTCTTACGGTTTGCTGAAAGCAAAAAACGGGCGCCCAAAGGCGCCCGTTTTTCTTGTCTGGCTCCCCGACCTGGGCTCGAACCAGGGACCTGCGGATTAACAGTCCGTCGCTCTACCGACTGAGCTATCGGGGAATCGGTAAGCGCGAGATTCTAAGCAGAATGCGGCCTTCGGTCAAGTGCGCTTGTATATATCTTCGAAGCGGACGATGTCGTCCTCGCCCAGATAGCCGCCCGATTGCACCTCGACCATGTGCAACGGGAACTTGCCCGGATTTTCCAGCCGGTGCTTGCTGCCAAGGGGAATATAGGTCGACTGGTTTTCGGTGAGCAGAAAGGTTTCGTCGTCGCGGGTGATGCGTGCTGTGCCCGTCACGATGATCCAGTGCTCGGCACGGTGATGATGCATTTGCAGTGAAAGCTTCTCGCCGGGTTTGACCATGATGCGCTTGACCTGAAAACGTTCGCCTTCGTCGATACCTTCATACCAGCCCCAGGGACGGTAGACCTTGCGGTGAAAGACATGCTCATCACGCTTGTCGGCCTTGAGCCGGTCAACCAGTTTTTTGACATCCTGCACGCGATCCTTTGCCGCGACCAGCACGGCATCCGGCGTTTCGACAATGACGAGATTGTCCACGCCCAGTGCCGCAACCAGTCTTGATTCGGCACGAATGAAATTGTGGCGCGCGTCTTCTGTCAGGACATCGCCTCGAAGCACATTATCGCGGGCATCCTTGTCGCTGACATCCCACAAGGATGACCACGCGCCGATGTCGTTCCAGCCGATATCGGCAGGCACAACAGCCGCCTTGCCGGTCTTTTCCATGACGGCATAGTCAATGGATTCAGCAGGACAGGCCTCGAATGCTTCCTTGTCGAGACGAATGAAATCGAGATCGGTGGCCGCCCTGGACAAAGCGGCTTCACAAGCAGCCAGGATATCGGGCCGCAAACGCTTGAGCTCGTCAACAAACACGCTGGCCTTGAACAGGAACATGCCGCTGTTCCAGAAATAGTCACCGCTGTCGAGATAGGACTGCGCGGTGGCGCGATCGGGCTTTTCGACAAATGACGCAACGGCATGCACGCCAGTTGCACCGGCCAGTACCTCGCCCCGCCGGATGTAGCCGTAGCCGGTTTCCGGGCTCTGCGCGACGATGCCAAAGGTTGTCAGGTAACCTGCCTGGGCCGCACCTTCCGCCCTGGCAACCGCGGCATGAAAAGCGGGCACATCTCGAATCAGGTGATCCGCAGGCAAAACCAGCATCAACGCATCAGGATTGATCCGCATCAAGCGAAGCGCGGCCACTGCCACCGCGGGAGCAGTATTGCGCCCGACCGGTTCCAGCATGATGGCGGAAGGCGTGATTTCTATTTCCCGAAGCTGCTCGGCAATCATGAAACGGTGATCGTCGTTGCAAATGACGAGCGGCGCTGCCAGGCCCTCAATGCCATTCAACCTCAATATGGTTTCCTGCAGCATGGTTCGGTCAGAAGCGAGGGGCAATAATTGTTTCGGCAGCGCGGCACGGGACAAGGGCCACAGGCGGGTGCCTGATCCGCCGGACAGAATGACGGGATAAAGTGACAAGGTCATGTTGTTATGTCAGGGTCAGAAGTAGTGATAGAGATCAGCAAATTTCACGCCAGACAAAGCCTGAGCGCGTCATCCCATGCAGGCATGAAGATACCAAAAGCCTGTTGCAGTTTTTCATTGGACAAAACCGAATTCGCAGGACGCTTCGCGGGCGTCGGATAATCAGCCGTGGTGATGGGTCTGAGCCTGGCAATGTGTTCTCCAGCGGCTTGCATGCTTGTCAGGATTGCCGCCGTAAAATCATGCCAGTTTGTCTTGCCTGAGCAGCTCAGATGGTAGATGCCCGAGAGTTGGCGGCGGTTTTCCTCTGACGTGCCCGGTGAAAGCCACATTGCCAGCATCTGTGACGTGGCTTCGGCAATGCAGCGGCTCCAGGTCGGCGCGCCAAACTGATCGTTGACCACGCCCAGTTCTTCTCGCTCACGCGCCAGACGTTGCATGGTCAGCAGGAAGTTTTTACCGCGCATGCCATAAACCCAGCTTGTGCGCAAAATCAGATGTGGCGCGCCAGACTCCCTGACTGCTTTCTCTCCCGCCAGCTTGCTTGCGCCATAGACCCCGAGCGGGTTGGGCCGATCGGTTTCAACATAGGCTGTTTTCTTTCCGCCATCGAAAACGTAGTCTGTCGAAAAATGCACCAGCGTAATGCCCAGACGCGCGGCTTCCGTTGCCAGTACTTTCGGTGCCTCGGCATTGACTGTGTAGGCAATATCCTGCTCGGATTCCGCCTTGTCCACTGCCGTATACGCAGCCGGGTTGACGATAATATCCGGCTTGATTTGCCAGACGATACGGGTAATTGATTCGGGTTGCGAAATATCCAGTTCACCGCGATCCGGCGCCACCACCCGGCCCAAGCTGGCCAAAGCGCGCTGCAATTCCCAACCCACCTGACCACTCGCACCCGTCAGCAGGATGGTTCTCATGCAAAGGCCTCTGCCTGATCCAGCGGTTTTCCTAGCCTGTCTTTTTCCGACAGTCCGGGCTCCCCATCCAGCGGCCAGTCAATGGCAAGCGCGGGATCATTCCACAGCAGGCTGCGTTCATGCTCTGGCGCGTAGTAGTCGGTTGTCTTGTAGAGAAACTCGGCAAATTCAGAAAGCACATAGAAACCATGCGCGAAACCAGGTGGAATCCAGGCCATCAGCTTGTTCTCTGCTGAAATCCGCATTCCGGTCCATCGGCCGAAGTTGGGTGAGCTGCGTCGCATGTCCACAGCGACGTCATACACTTCACCAGCGACTACCCGCACCAGTTTTCCCTGTGGTTGTCTGATTTGGTAATGCAGTCCTCGCAACACGCCCTTTGCCGAGCGCGAATGGTTGTCCTGAACAAAATCCTGCGTAATGCCTGCCTCGGACATGACCCGTTTGTTGTAACTTTCCATGAAGAAGCCGCGTGCATCGCCAAAAACTTTGGGTTCGAGCAGGAGAACTCCCGGCAAGCTGGTTGCAATCACTTTCATCAGAAAATCCGCTCTTTAAGCAATGCAAGCAGATACTGGCCGTAGCCGTTTTTGGCCAGCGGCGCGGCCAGTTTCTCGACTTGCGCGGCATCGATGAACCCCTGCCGGTAGGCTATTTCTTCAGGGCAGGCGATTTTCAGGCCTTGGCGTTTTTCAATGGTTTCAATGAATAGGGAAGCTTCCAGCAGCGATTCGTGCGTACCGGTATCCAGCCAGGCCTGGCCGCGGCCCATGACCTGAACATCGAGCTCTCCCCACTCCAGGTACTGGCGATTGACATCGGTAATTTCGAGCTCACCACGAGGAGAGGGCTTGAGATTTCTGGCAATTTCCACCACGCGGCTGTCGTAGAAATACAATCCTGTCACCGCGTAACGCGACTTGGGAAGTTTGGGCTTTTCCTCAAGGCTGATGGCATGTCCCGCCGGATCAAATTCCACCACGCCATAGCGCTCGGGATCCTGAACCGGGTAAGCAAACACGGTTGCCCCCTGAGGCTTGGTGCTGGCCTGCTTCAAATCATCCGCCATCTCGTGGCCGTAAAAAATGTTATCCCCGAGCACCAGTGCGCTTGATGCGCCCCCAAGGAAAGACTCACCGATCAGGAATGCCTGCGCCAGTCCATCCGGCGATGGCTGCACGGCGTATCGCAGATTCAACCCCCACTGGCTGCCATCACCCAACAGCTGTTCAAACCTTGGCGTGTCCTGCGGTGTCGATATCAGCAGAATGTCGCGTATCCCCGCCAGCATCAAGGTGGAAAGCGGGTAATACACCATGGGCTTGTCATATACCGGCAGCAGTTGTTTGGAAACTGCTTGTGTCACCGGGTACAGCCTGGTGCCTGAACCGCCTGCGAGGATGATGCCTTTGCGCGCTGTCATGAATTATCTTGTGGCGTAGTTGGTTTGCAGCCAGTTGCGGTATTCGCCTGAAATCACGTTATCAACCCAATCCCGATTATCCAGATACCAGGCTACCGTTTTGCGTATGCCTGTCTCAAAGCTCTCCAATGGCTGCCAGTTCAGCTCACGGGCAATTTTGCCGGCGTTGATGGCGTAACGCGCATCGTGCCCGGGGCGATCCTTGACGAAGGTGATCAGCTTTTCGTGTGGTGTAACAGGTGAACCCGAATGCAATTCATCCAGAATGGCGCAGATGGTTTTCACCACTTCCAGATTGGTTTTCTCGTTGTTGCCGCCAATGTTGTAAGTCTCGCCCATCCTGCCTTTTTCCAACACGGTCATGATGCCGAGACAGTGATCCGTGACATACAGCCAATCCCGGATGTTGCTGCCATCGCCATAAATCGGCAGGGGCTTGCCCGCGAGCGCGTTGTGGATGACCAGCGGAATGAGCTTCTCCGGAAACTGATAAGGGCCATAGTTATTGGAACAGTTTGTCGTCAGTACCGGTAGCCCATAAGTGTGGTGGTAGGCGCGCACCAGATGATCCGATGCCGCCTTGGAAGCCGAGTACGGGCTGTTGGGTGCATACGGCGTTGATTCGGAAAACGCCGGATCGTTTTTTCCCAGGGATCCATAAACCTCGTCCGTGGAAACATGCAGGAAACGAAATCCGCTCTTTTCGCCTTCGCCCAAACCAGCCCAGTGGGTACGAACAGCTTCCAGCAGATTGAAGGTGCCCACGACATTGGTCTGGATGAATTCACCCGGCCCATGAATGGAACGGTCGACATGGCTTTCGGCCGCGAAGTTGATCACGGCACGCGGCCGGTAACGGGCAAGCAGTTGCTCAACCAGTTGCCGGTCCCCGATATCGCCTTGAACAAAGACATGGCGCTCATCCCGTTCAACCGAAGCGAGATTGGCGAGATTGCCCGCGTATGTCAGCTTGTCGAGATTGACAACCGGTTCACCGCTCCGGGACAGCCACTCAAGAATGAAATTGGCGCCGATAAATCCGGCGCCGCCTGTTACCAGAATCATGATTCAGTTTTTCTTGTCTTCGGATGCGGGAGGCGCATAACCCTCCGCATATTCAACTTTCGTTGACTCGCGCAATTTCTTGACTTCGGCTTCCAGCACTTCCTTCTGTTTCCTCTCAAGCAGGATTTTCTTGATGGCAGGTGTCGCCTGCTCCAGGTTCAGCGGCTGCGCTTGTATGCCAGCAACCGACAGAACTGCAAGGCCGTTCGGCGCAGGCACAATCACCACCCCGCCCTGCTGCATGCCCGCCAGTTTGTCGCGCATCTGTTCGGGCATCTGCTCGGAAGATTTCACACCGCTTGCCACGCCGCCCTTCAGGCCCTGGCTTTTCAGCCACTCGATAAATTCGCCCAGGGTCTTGCTCTTGCCCAGTTGTTCCTGGATCGCAGGCAATTTGTCCTGGGTCGCTTCGATCTGGACTTCCTGCAAACGGTATACACGGCGATTTGAAAACAGATTGGGATTCTGCTTGTAGAAGTCATCGATCATTTGCGCCGAAGCTTCTTCGTGCATGCCCGGCAGTGACTCTGCATACGCCTTGGCAATCACCTGCCTCTGAGCGGCAGCCGCGTCCAGAACGACTTCGGGCTTCTTGTCCAGCCTGGCTTTTTTTGCCTCCTGCACCATCAGCTTCTGGGTTACCAGCGCTTCCACCACGGTAGCTTTCAATTTCGTCTGATCGGCACCCGCTGCATTGACACTCGCCATGGCACGCTCGATTTCCGCTTCGGTTACCGTGTCCTGGCCAACCTTGACTGCGGCCTTGGCATTACCTGCCTTGTCGGGCGATTCACAGGCAGTCAGCAAACCTGCCATCAACACTGCAACCAGTACGCGATATTTCATGAAATTCTCCAGATGATTGATCAGTTGGATAACGTCGAAAACTCGACATGAATTTAGCCAATACCGGTATTTTGCCTTGAATCAAGGCTTATTGAAGCAAAAGAGGCAGGCCAACATCCGGAACGGCAAGCCGGCAACCTGTAAAAACCGGTAAAGGATGGGATTCCGGCCGCTATTCAATGTCAATTGGCCAGTAAAGTTTTTGTGGCGCCGCCCGATATAACAAACAGAACTTTCGAGTTCTAGCCCGGTTTGGGGGCTCGGATGCCCCCGGCTCTCCTCCGGTCTATTTCCGGGCTTTTTTGCGGCGCTTCGTTGAGCGCCGCTTTTCTTTTCCGTCACCCCCCATCACAGCCCCAACTCCCCCTGCCCCTCAATCTGCCCGGTCTTCTCGCTGTCATGCAGCCTTGGCCGGCCTCGGGGTTTGGCTTCCCTTCGCTGACCGGTCATGGCTTCGACCCTGTCCAGAAACCGGCTGTTGCCCAAGGGCTGGCTCTGGTTGAGCGCGAGCCGGATGTCGTCGATCGCTGCTTTGTCCAGTTGCGCACGGAACAGGTCGCGGTAGGCCGCCTGCCTCTCTGCGTCGCTCCGCCCTGCCGCCAGATAAAACGGATGCGGGGTAAGTACGGGGCTGGCCTGGCCCAGGGCGTTGTGGCGGTAGCTGGTCCAGCGGTAATGCGCAGGGTCGTCGACCATGGCGGCACGCACGGGGTTGAGTTCGATATAGCGCTGGCAAGTGAGCAGATAAGTATCGGCCTGGATCAGCGAGGATTTGTAGCGGCTGTCCCACAGGGTGCCGGTGCGTCGGTAGGTGGTGTTGATGTACTGCACGTAGCGCCGGCCCAAGGCGATGATGAGTCGCGGGATGGCCTCGGCTTTCTTCGGGGTGATCAGCAGGTGAACATGGTTGGTCATCAACGCATAGGCATGCAGTGCGCAATGTTCCTTCTTGAGCGCCTCGCCCAGCCAGTAGAGGTAGGCCTGGTAGTCTTCCTCGCCAAAAAAGCAGGGTTCGCGGTTGTGCCCGCGCTGGACGATGTGGAGCGGAATATTGTCGAGGTGGATGCGGGGACGGCGCGGCATGGGGGCATCATAACAATAAATAATTCGTGCCTGGCCCCTTTAATTAATGTGGAGCGGAATATTGTCGAGGTGGATGCGGGGACGGCGCGGCATGAGGCATCATAGCAGAATAATTCGAGCCTGGCCCCTTTAATTCCTGCAAACCTTCCAGATCATGTTCGGCGAAGACCGCGTCCCGGTCAGCGCGATGCAATGAAATCAGACTTTGACACAGTTGGATTGACAGACCCTATTATTGAAAGACCTGACCCCGGCTTGTGCGCCTTAATTTAGAGAGTAGGCCCCTTTGATTGCCTAGGAAGAGAAAACCTTTTTTCCTTAGCAAGGGCATAAGCGTCTAATCGGCAAGGTTTCAATTCGGCATTGGGGTTAGCAACAGTAGATGCTTCTCCGCCGAGCTCAAGTAGGGTACGTGCAACATACTCATCGTTCGCAATAATTGCACCCTGCAAAGCAGTGCATCCGCCCGCATCAACAAATTCGATGCCGATGCCAACCCCTTTGCTAAGCATCAACTCAGCCAATTCCTTAGCCTTACGTCGCTGCTCAAGCGTTAATTCTTGTGAGTGGTAGCTGAAACCACTAACAACCGCGCCAAGAGTAGCCCTGGAAAAATCCTTTCTAATAATTTCCGGACTCCTGCGCTTGATAATCTCAAAGGAAACACGGTCTACCAACGGGAGAAGTTTCCATCCTCTATCAATATCTTCTGGATGAATGGCATATTGTGCTAGCGAAGTAGACCATTCACGAAAATAAAGTATTCCATAGCCAATAACTATATAAAAGGCATATCCAACAATCGCAATACTCGTTATCAATTTAAATGAGATGAATTTCTGCTTCACGGCCAAAGTCCATGCTTGTAAAGTTCGTAATTGGATCTGTGATCCACAGCAGCTCCTTTCCTTGCCGCAGCGCCGAAAGTATCTCTTAACTGCCCAGCATATACCTTGGAGTCAGATGAGAATTGCAACCTTGGCGACAAAAGCCCAATGAGCGAGTCGATTACATTCTGGACAAAAGATTTTGGCGATGTAGCCGGACCAACAAACGGCATCACACTGTTTCCTACACGTTGAATCTCTGCTGCACTAATTACCAGATCGGCAGCCAACTTACGGCCCTGTATATCGATCTGCCCTGCTGTCAATGGCGTACTGTCTGCCGGGTAAAAAAAGTCCAAATTAAAGGGGCCAGGCTCGAATTTCCCCCGCCAAGATGTCCTATGCCGCCCCTCCCTCGCATCGCCCATAAATTCAGGAAGTCAGCAGTGCTTCTGGAAACTCCAGTCCCACCTTGCCTTCCGGGTTGACGTCCACCCGCACGCGCCCGCCATTGGCCAGTTTGCCAAACAGCAGTTCGTCGGCCAGGGCTTTTCGTATCGTGTCCTGGATCAGCCGCGACATGGGCCGCGCGCCCATGAGCGGATCGAAGCCTTCCTTGCCCAGATACTCGCGGAGGGCCTCGCTGAAGCTGATTTCGACTTTCTTCTCATGCAACTGCTCTTCGAGCTGCATGAGGAATTTGTCGACCACGCGCATGACCACTTCGTGATCCAGCGCAGCAAAAGGAATGATGGCATCCAGCCGGTTGCGGAACTCGGGCGTGAACATGCGCTTGATGTCCATCATCTCGTCGCCCGCCTTGCTGGACTGGGCAAAGCCGATTGCCGTCCTGCTCAGGTTCTCGGCGCCGGCATTGGTCGTCATGATGATGATGACATTGCGGAAATCCGCCTTGCGGCCGTTGGTGTCGGTCAGCGTGCCGTGGTCCATCACCTGCAGCAGCACATTGCGGAATTAAAGGGGCCAGGCTCGAATTTCCCCCGCCAAGATGTCCCATGCCACCCCTCCCTCGCGTCCACCCAATTCAGGAAGTCAGCAGTGCTTCTGGAAACTCCAGGCCAACCTCGCCTTCCGGGTTGACGTCCACCCGCACGCGCCCGCCATTGGCCAGCTTGCCAAAAAGCAGTTCGTCGGCCAGGGCTTTTCGAATAGTGTCCTGGATCAGCCTCGACATGGGACGCGCGCCCATGAGCGGATCGAAGCCTTCCTTGCCCAGATATTCCCTGAGGGCTTCGGTGAAGCTGATTTCGACTTTCTTCTCGTGCAACTGCTCTTCGAGCTGCATGAGGAATTTGTCGACCACGCGCATGACCACTTCGTGATCTAGGGCGGCGAAAGGAATGATGGCATCCAGCCGGTTGCGGAATTCAGGCGTGAACATGCGCTTGATGTCCATCATCTCGTCGCCCGCCTTGCTGGACTGGGCAAAGCCGATGGCCGTCCTGCTCAGGTTCTCGGCGCCAGCGTTGGTGGTCATGATAATGATGACGTTGCGGAAATCCGCCTTGCGGCCGTTGGTATCGGTCAGCGTACCGTGGTCCATGACCTGCAACAGCACGTTGAAAATATCCGGATGCGCTTTTTCGATTTCGTCCATCAGCAAAACAGCGTGCGGGTGCTTGGTGACCGCTTCGGTCAGCAATCCGCCCTGATCGAAACCGACATAGCCGGGCGGCGCGCCGATCAGGCGGGATACCGCATGCCGCTCCATGTATTCGGACATGTCGAAGCGGATCAGTTCGATGCCCAGCGTGTAGGCAAGCTGGCGTGCCACCTCGGTCTTGCCCACGCCGGTCGGGCCGGAGAACAGGAAAGAGCCGATGGGCTTTTGCGGGTTGCCCAAACCGCTGCGCGACATCTTGATCGCCGAAGCCAGCGCCTCGATGGCCTTGTCCTGGCCGAACACCACCGCTTTCAGGTCGCGGTCCAGGCGTTTGAGGGATTCGCGGTCATCAAGCGAAACGGTTTTTGCCGGAATGCGGGCAATCTTGGCAATGATTTCCTCGATTTCCTTGGGCGTGATCACTTTTTTCTGCTTCGACTTGGGCAGGATGCGTTGCGCCGCGCCTGCCTCGTCGATCACGTCGATGGCCTTGTCCGGCAGGTGCCGGTCGCTAATGTAGCGGGCCGACAGTTGCGCGGCCGTGGTCAGTGCCGAGCTGGTGTATTTGATGCCGTGATGGTCCTCGAAGCGTGACTTGAGGCCGCGCAAAATGGCCACGGTATCGTCCACGCTGGGTTCCAGGACGTCGATTTTCTGGAAGCGCCGCGACAGCGCGTGATCCTTCTCGAAAATGCCGCGGAATTCCGTATAGGTGGTTGCGCCGATGCAGCGCAACTGGCCGGAGCTCAAAGCAGGTTTCAGCAGGTTGGAGGCATCCAGCGTCCCGCCCGATGCCGCGCCGGCGCCTATCAGGGTATGAATCTCGTCAATGAAGAGGACGGCATTGGGGTTGTCGGTCAACTGCTTCAAAACGCCTTTCAGACGCTGTTCGAAGTCGCCCCGGTACTTGGTGCCGGCCAGCAGCGCGCCCATGTCCAGCGCATAAACCGTGCTCTCGGCCAGAATATCCGGCACCGTGCCCTCGACGATGCGCCGGGCCAGCCCCTCGGCGATGGCGGTCTTGCCCACGCCGGCCTCGCCCACCAGCAAAGGATTATTCTTGCGGCGGCGGCACAGGGTTTGAATTACCCGCTCCAGTTCCAGGTCGCGCCCGATCAGCGGATCGATCTTGCCGGCCAGCGCCTGCGCATTCAAATTGAGGGTATAGGATTCCAGCGGCGAACCCGACTGGCTCTCCTGCGCCGTTTCGGTCGCATCTTCCTGCCTGGGCGCGCCAGCTTGCGGCACCTTGGCGATGCCGTGGGAAATGAAATTGACTACATCCAGCCGGGTAATGCCTTGCTGATCCAGGAAGAAGGCAGCGTGCGAATCCTTTTCGCCAAAAATCGCCACCAGCACATTGGCGCCGGTGACTTCCTTCTTGCCAGAAGACTGCACATGCAGGATGGCGCGCTGGATCACGCGCTGAAATCCAAGCGTGGGTTGCGTATCGACTTCGCCCTCGCCTTCGACTTTGGGTGCGTGCTCCTCGATGAAATCCGAGAGTTTCTTTCGCAGTTCGTCCATGTTGATGCCGCATGCACGCAGCACCTCGGCCGCCGAGGGATTGTCCAGCATCGCCAGCAGCAGATGCTCGACCGTGATGAACTCGTGCCGCTTCTGGCGCGCGTCCATGAAGGCCATGTGCAGGCTGACCTCGAGTTCCTGAGCGATCATGTATCCCTCAACTTTCTTCCATCGTACATTGAAGCGGGTGCTGGTTGTCCCGGGCAAAGCGGGTCACCTGCTCCACCTTGGTCCCCGCGATGTCTTTCGGGTAGACACCGCAGATCCCGACACCCTCCGTATGCACTTTGAGCATGACTTGCGTCGCGCGTTCACGGTCCATGCCAAAAAACCGCTGCAGCACCATCACCACAAACTCCATGGGTGTGTAATCGTCATTCAGCAGCATAACCTTGAATAGCGGCGGCGGTTTGGTCCGGACCTTGGCCGGCTCCAACAATACTCCTGAATCACGTTTGACTCCCATTACCCAAAATGTAGCTCAATAAACAGTTCTTATATTTGATGAGTTGAAAAGAATTTTCAACCCTCGAAGGGCAATGGAAATTGAAGAAAAAAAGCCCTTGGCAGGGCTTATTCGGGATTAGCGATTTATTCGACGGAAAATTGCCTGACAGAAGCCGCTTGGCGGAGAGGGGGGGATAGTTCGGTTTCGTGTTGCCTCCACGAAACCTCATCCCTCGCTATCGCTCGGGACCAGCCTTCGGCTGTCCGTCGCAAGCAGTGCTTGCTCCGCGAACCCAAGGGGGTTCTCACCCTCCCCATCATGCCATAAACAAACGGCCCCTTCCGGGGCCTTTTGTTTATGGCGGAGAGGGGGGGATTCGAACCCCCGATACGGGAGAACCCGTATGCCGGATTTCGAATCCGGTGCATTCAACCGCTCTGCCACCTCTCCGCGGGTTACAGGCCAAAGGCTGACTCTGAAGCAGCGCGGATTTTACATGGTATGGGGCTGCTTCCCAACCCAAAAATTAATCCTTGCGATAGACTTCGGGGATGATCCGTGCCCTGACCCTGGGCTGGCTGGTGCTAATCGTATTGAATGGATGTTCCAAAAGCCCGGTTTCAGTTCCCGTGCCCGATCCGGATACCACCAGGGAACTGGTGGTGACAACCCGCTATGGACCCGCCACCTATTATCTGGACGCGGAAAGCAATCGGGCTGGCTACACATATGACGTCATCCAGGCCTTTGCCAGCCAAAACGGCTGGACGGTAAAGTGGCAGGAAAGCGATAGCTATGCCGATCTGTACGAAACGCTTCACAAGAACAGGACACACCTGGTTGCCGCCAGCCTGATTGCGGCAGCGGTCGAAGAACAGCGTTTGCTCCGAACCCCACCCCTGTATGAAACGCGCGTGGTGGTGGTCACGCGCGATACCGCCGCGAAAATCCGCAACCTGGCCGACCTGGGCAAGGTGCGCCTGGGCGCCATGGCGGATAGCGGCCACCTCCCCCTGCTCGTTTCAGCCCATCGCAAATATCCCAAGCTTTCGTGGACCACGCTGCAGGATGTATTTCCCGAGGAGTTGCTGAGCCGGCTGGCCGAGGGCGAACTGGACGCCGTGGTGGTCAATGAACAGGACTTCGACCTGGCGCGCAACCACTATCCGTCGCTGAAAATCGCCTACAGTTTTGCCGGCCAGCAGCAGGTTGTCTGGGCCCTGCCCCATCGTTCAAGTAAAAAACTTGCCATCAAGCTGAACCAGTTTTTCATCGAATCCCGCCGCAATGGCAGGCTCAAACAAATTTATGAGCGTTATTTTGGCCACGTCAAACGCCTTGAGCCCGAACATGCCGAGGGTATTCTGGACAGGCGGCTTTCCACGCTGCCCCGGTATCGCAAATATTTCCATGAAGCGGAAAACGTCACATCCATCGACTGGCGGTTGCTTGCAGCCATTGGATATCAGGAGTCGAAGTGGGATCCTTATGCCACTTCGTTCACTGGTGTGCGCGGGCTGATGATGCTGACGAATGAAACCGCCGACCGCATGGGCGTCACCGACCGGCTTGATCCCAAGCAAAGCATTCTTGCTGGAGCAAAATACCTGACATTATTGAAAGAAAGCCTGCCCGCCCGCATTGCCGAACCCGACAAGACCTGGCTGGCACTGGCGGCCTACAATCAGGGACTGGGGCATCTGGAAGACGCGCGCCGAATCGCCAAGTCAAAAGGCATGAACCCGGACAGCTGGGCGGATGTAAAACAGACGCTGCCGCTGCTATCGCGCGGCGGATACAAGGGTGTGATGCGCTACGGCTATGCGCGGGGCGGCGAGGCTGTCATATTTGTCGAAAGCATCCGCAACTATTACGACATCCTGGCGAAACTGGAACCGGATTACAGCCCGCTGCTGTTTGGCCGCAAGGCGTTTCCGGAAAAGCTGGCGCTTTTACTCAACTAAGCCTGTCGAGTCCGCCCATCCAGGGCCGCAGGACTTCCGGTATGCTCACGCTGCCATCCGCGTTCTGGTAATTCTCAAGGATCGCGACCAACGTCCGGCCCACCGCCAGTCCCGAACCGTTCAACGTGTGCAGCAGCTCGGGTTTGTTCTTCTCGTTGCGAAAGCGCGCCTGCATTCGCCGCGCCTGGAAAGCCTCGAAGTTTGAGCAGGAAGAAATCTCGCGGTAGGTGTTTTGCGCGGGCAGCCACACTTCAAGATCATAGGTCTTGGCCGAGGAGAAGCCCATGTCGCCGGTGCACAGCAGCATTTTTCGGTAAGGCAGGCCCAGCTTCTGCAGAATGGCCTCAGCGTGACCGGTCAGTTCCTCCAGCACGCGATAGGAATCCTCGGGCTTCACCATCTGCACCACTTCCACCTTGTCGAACTGGTGCTGGCGGATCATGCCGCGCGTATCGCGGCCATACGAACCCGCCTCGGAACGGAAGCACGGCGTGTGCGCGACGAACTTCAGCGGCAGGCTTTCGCCCGGAACGATCTCGTCCCGCACCAGATTGGTCACCGGTACTTCGGCGGTGGGGATGAGATACAGCTTCTCGTCGGCGTTCTTGAAGGTTGCGAACAAATCCTCCTCGAACTTGGGCAACTGCCCCGTGCCGCGCATGGAATCGGCGTTGACCATGTAAGGCACGTAGACTTCTGTGTAGCCATGCTCGCGCGTGTGCATATCCAGCATGAACTGGGCGAGTGCGCGATGCAGGCGGGCGATGCCGCCCTTCAACACGGCAAAACGCGAACCGGAAAGTTTGGCGGCGGATTCGAAATCCAATCCCAGTCCCGCGCCGATATCCACATGATCCTTTACTTCAAAATCGAATTTCCGAGGTTCACCCCAACGCAACACTTCCTTGTTGCCGTTTTCATCCGAGCCCGAAGGTACCGACTCATGCGGCACATTGGGAATGCCCATCAAAAGCGCGTTGAATTTATCCTGCAATCTGGCCAGGGCATCTTCATTGGCTTTCAGTTCATCGCCCAAGCCGCCTACTTCAGCCATGATGGACGCGACATCCTCACCCTTGGCTTTGGCCGCGCCGATGCTTTTGGACAGGCTGTTGCGCCTGGCCTGCAAGTCCTGGGTGCGCGTTTGCAGCGATTTGCGCTCTGCTTCCAGCGATGCGATGCTTGCCGTATCCAGATCAAATTTCCTGGCCTTGAGTCTGGCCGCCACGCCTTCCAGATCGTTGCGCAGCAGTTGTATGTCCAGCATGAAAACTCCCTAAAAATTTTTACTGCGGTTTCTTTTTTCTTGCCGCCGCGTCGAGACTTTTCAGATAAGCCAGCCGCTCGGCAATCTTGCCTTCCAGCCCTCTTGGCGTCGGCGCGTAAAACTTCGGCTGGATACCCTCGGGGAAATACTCTTCCCCCGCCGCATACGCATCCGGCTCGTCGTGGGCATAGCGGTATTCGCGGCCGTAGCCCAGTTCCTTCATGAGCCTGGTTGGCGCATTGCGAAGATGCACGGGCACCTCGCGCGAGCCGTCGTTACTCACAAACCTGCGGGCATTATTGTAAGCCACGTAGGCCGCATTGCTCTTGGGCGCGCAGGCCAGGTAGATCACGGCCTGGGCAATCGCCAGTTCACCTTCCGGGCTGCCCAAGCGCTCGTAGGTTTCAGCCGCGTCCAGCGCCAGGCGCAGGGCTCTGGGGTCAGCCAGGCCGATGTCTTCCGAGGCCATGCGGATCACCCGCCGGGCGACATACAGCGGGTCGCAGCCGCCATCGAGCATCCTGATCATCCAGTACAGCGAGGCATCTGGGTCGGAACCGCACACCGATTTGAGCAGCGCGGAAATCTGGTCGTAGAAATCGTCGCCCCCCTTGTCGAAGCGCCTCGGTCCACGCACCAGGACATTGCCTGCCAGTTCCATCGTGACGGGAATATTCTGCGCCCTCGCCGCCTCGGCCAGCTGCTCGATGTCGTTGAGGAAGCGCCGGGCATCGCCATCGGCATACTCGATCACCTTGTCGACGGCATCCTGTTCGAACTGCACATCGTTCATGTTCTGCCTGACCCGTTCGAACAATGACAGCAGATCCTCGCGGGCAAGCGACTGCAATACATAAACCTGCGCGCGCGAGAGCAAGGCGCCGACGACTTCAAACGACGGATTCTCGGTGGTGGCGCCGATGAAGGTGACCAGCCCAGATTCCACATGCGGCAGCAGCGCATCCTGCTGCGACTTGTTGAAGCGATGGATTTCATCGACAAACAGAATGGTATGCCGGCCCATCGCCCGGTTATTCTCGGCACGTGCCACCGCATCGCGGATATCCTTGACGCCGGACAGAACGGCGGACAGGGGAATGAAATCAGCTGCCATTGCATCCGCCATCAGGCGCGCCAGAGTGGTCTTTCCAACGCCCGGCGGGCCCCACAGGATAAAAGAATGCAGCTTGCCGGATTCATATGCCACGCGCAGCGGCTTGCCCGGCCCGATCAGATGCGCCTGTCCGGCCACCTCGTCCAGTGTCTGCGGGCGCAGGCGCTCAGCCAGCGGGACAACGCCCTCGGCCCGACCAAACAGATCGCCGGAGGCTGGTTTCATTATTCCGAAATGATGTCCGCCCCCTTGGGCGGCGTGAATTTGAAATCGCCGCTGTTTAGCTGCGGATTCTTTTCCAGCTTTGAGAATTTCAATTCGGTGGTCTGGCCGAAACTGTCTTTCAGTTCCATGGCTTTCAGCGTTCCGCCGGCAAACCCCATGCGCACGAATTCAAACGTGCTTTCCTTGTCCTTCGGCCTCGCTTCCAGCCAGTCCATGCCGTCCTGCATCCCGGCATCCTTCAGCACAAAATGCTTCTCGATGTCGTTGCTGCCTGCCAGCAGGGCCGCCGGACTGGAACCCAACGCGTCGCCCAGCTTCTTCACCGTCACCTGCTCCAGGTCGGCATCGTAAATCCACAGTTTGACGCCATCGCCAACGATCAGCTGTTCATATGGCTTTTGATACACCCAGCGGAATTTTCCAGGGCGCGAGAAGGCCAGCGTGCCTTCGGATTTCTGCCGCAGCTTGCCATTCTGGTCGGTCACGGTCTGGCTGAACGCGGACTTTGCCGTGCGCGTGTCGCCGATGAAGGATTTGAGCGCATCAACGCCGCCGGCCAGTGCCGAAGCCGGAATCAGGAATGCCAACACCATCAGGGGAAATTTTTTCATGTTCGATTCTGGAAATGGACCTGCCTGCTTGGGCGCCACGGCAAGAGTTAAGTTCAACTTTCCCTGGCTGGCGCGATGACCTCGCGATTGCCATTAGGCTGCATGGCGGAGACCAGCCCGGCCTTCTCCATGGCCTCGATCATCCTTGCCGCCCGGTTGTAGCCGATGCGCAGATGGCGTTGCACGGCGGAAATGGAAGCTCGGCGCGTTTTCAGCACGATGGCGACCGCTTCGTCATACAGCGGATCGGCCTCGGCATCGCCTCCGCCCTCGCCGCCTCCGCCTTCAAATGACTCCTCCGGGCTTTCGAGGATGCCTTCGATGTAATCGGGCTGACCCAAGCCCTTGAGATATTCGACCACGCGGTGGACTTCACCATCCGAGACGAACGCGCCATGCACGCGATTGGGTAATCCCGTGCCCGGCGGCAGGTAAAGCATGTCACCCTGACCCAATAAAGCCTCGGCGCCCTGCTGGTCGAGGATGGTGCGCGAATCGACCTTGCTGGATACCTGGAAGGCAATGCGGGTGGGAATGTTGGCCTTGATCAGGCCGGTGATGACATCGACCGAAGGCCGCTGGGTGGCCAAAATCAAATGAACTCCGGCCGCGCGCGCTTTCTGCGCCAGCCGCGCGATGAGCTCCTCGACCTTCTTGCCCACCACCATCATCAGGTCGGCCAGTTCGTCGATCATCACCACGATCACGGGCATGGGTTCCAGCGGCTCGGGATTGTCCGGTGTCAGGCTGAAGGGATGATTCAGCGTCAGGCCATTCTTCTTGGCATCGCGGATTTTCTGGTTGTAGCCCGCCAGATTGCGCACGCCCAGCGCGGACATCAATTTATAACGCCGGTCCATCTCGGCCACGCACCAGTTGAGCGCGGCGGCGGCCTGACGCATGTCCGTAACCACCGGCGCCAGCAGGTGCGGAATGCCTTCGTACACGGACAATTCCAGCATCTTGGGATCGACCATAATGAGCCGCACGGTGTCCGGCCCGGCCTTGTAGATCAGCGACAGAATCATGGCGTTGATACCGACCGATTTGCCGGAGCCGGTTGTGCCTGCAACCAATAAATGCGGCATCTTGCCCAGGTCGGCCACCACCGGATTGCCCGCAATGTCCTTGCCCAGCGCCACGGTCAGCGGGCTGGCCATGTCGTGATAGGCCCTGGAGCCGAGGATTTCCGACAGCCGAACGGTCTGGCGGCTGGGATTGGGAATCTCCAAACCCATGGTGTGCTTGCCCGGAATCGCTTCCACCACGCGGATGCTGACCACCGACAGCGTGCGCGCCAGGTCCTTGGAAAGATTGACGATCTGGCTGCCCTTCACACCCACCGAGGGCTCGATTTCGTATCGCGTGATCACCGGGCCGGGCGAGGCCGAAACCACTTTCACCTCGACGCCGAATTCCTTGAGCTTGCGCTCGATCATCAGCGACGTGAATTCCAGCGCTTCCTTGCTGGCGGGTTCAGCGGCTTCAGTCGCTTCATCCAGCAGATGCAGGGGCGGCAACGGGGAATCCGGCAGGTCCTTGAACAGCGGCGTCTGTTTTTCCGCCTCGATGCGCGGCGACTTGGGCACTTCCGTCACTACTGGTTCGATCTTGATCGGCTTGGCGATTTCGAGTTTCTTCTTCTCCTCGGCCACCATTTCCTCGCGCTGGTGCAGCGCGGCCTGGCCGATTTTCTCGTCGCGCTTGCGCTGAATGTAGGCAACGGCGCCCCAGGTGGCACGCTCCAGCGCTTCGCCCACCCATTCCACAATCCGCACCCAGGACACGCCGGTGTACAGGCTGAAGCCGATGCCCATCGTAATCAGCAGCGCCAGCGTGCCGCCGGTAAAGCCCAGCAGTTTCTGGAAACCGTTACCCAGTCCCTGTCCGATGATGCCGCCCGCGCCATGCGGCAAACCGTTCATGCCCCAAAGGCGAAGCGCTTCAATCGCGCTGCTGGATAGCAGCAGTACGAAAAACCCGCTCAGCGCGATCCAGACATGCCGGTTGCTGGTCAGCGGCACTTCATCCAGATGACGGAATACGCGAATTGAATAGCCGATGGCAAGCACCACCGCCCACCACGATGAATAGCCCAGCAGTCCCAGCAGCAGGTCGGACACCCAGGCGCCCAGATTGCCGGCCAGATTACGCGGCGGCTCGCCACTGCCCGAAGTAAAGAAACCGGAATCCGCCAAGCTGTGCGTCAGCAGCATGGCCGCCAGAAACAATGCCGCCGCAATGACCGCGATGGCGCGGGCTTCACGCAACAATCTCAACAATCGTGGCGGCAACGGGTCGGCGGTTTTGGTTCGTGTCGAACGGGTGGCTTGGCGCATGGAGCATTTAAAAATCTGAATGCGACATTATATAGATACGTGACATTGAGTTTTGCCGGTAAAGCATATTTCAATGGCAACTTGTTAGAATCCAGCCTGTCTCCATCCAAACGAACCAAACAACAGGAAGTCGACCCTCATGACAACCCAACACGCCAAACTCCTGATTCTGGGCTCCGGCCCCGCCGGCTACACCGCCGCCGTCTACGCGGCCCGCGCCAACCTCAAGCCCGTCCTCATCACCGGCCTGCAACAGGGCGGTCAGCTCATGACCACCACCGATGTCGACAACTGGCCAGCCGATGCCAGCGGCGTGCAGGGACCGGAACTGATGCAGCGCTTCGAGGCGCACGCCACCCGCTTCGAAACCGAAATCATTTTCGATACCATCCATACCGCCAAACTGACGGATAAACCCATCACGCTGATCGGCGATGCCGGCACCTACACCTGCGATGCGCTGATTATCGCCACCGGCGCCTCGGCCATGTATCTGGGTCTGCCTTCAGAGCAGGCATTCATGGGCAAGGGCGTATCCGGCTGCGCCACCTGCGATGGCTTTTTCTACAAAAACCAGAATGTCGCCGTGATAGGCGGGGGCAATACCGCCGTCGAGGAAGCGCTCTACCTGGCCAACATCGCCAACCACGTCACGCTCGTCCACCGCCGCGACAAGTTCAAGGCCGAAAAGATCATGGTCGACCACCTGATGGAAAAGGTGAAGGAAGGCAAGATCACCCTGCAAACAGACCATGTGCTGGACGAAGTGCTGGGCAACGAGACCGGCGTCAATGGCATGCGCATCAAGCATGTTGAAAGCGGCGCCACGCAGGACATCGCGCTCACGGGGATTTTCATCGCCATCGGTCACAAACCCAATTCCGACCTGTTCAAGGATCAGCTTGAGCTGGAACACGGCTATATCGTCACCAAGAGCGGCCGCGCCGGCAACGCCACCGCCACCAGCGTTCCCGGCGTGTTTGCGGCTGGGGACATCCAGGACCATATTTACAAACAGGCGGTGACCAGCGCCGCTTCCGGTTGCATGGCCGCGCTCGACGCCGAACGCTATCTCGACAACCTGGGCCTGGCCTGATGCCCGACCCCGCCTCTAGTCAGGAAGAACTCAACCTCTTCCGGCAGGAGGTGGGGGATGCCATTGCCCTGCCGCCACACAACCGCGCCGAACCGCACCGCGCGCGCATCAAGCCCCTGCCCCTGCAACGGTTGAAGGATGAAAAACAGGCACTACTGGACTCGCTGGCCGACCCTTGGGAAGTGCTGGAACAAGGAGAGACCGGAGAAGAGCTGTTTTTTAGCCGCCCCGGCGTGCCAGCCGCTGCCCTGCGCAAGCTCAAACGCGGCGGCTGGGTCGTCGCCGCCGAACTGGATCTGCATGGCCTGCGTTCCGACGAAGCACGGATCACGCTGGCCGGATTCCTGCTGCACTGCGCCCGCAACGACCTTCGCTGCGTCCGCATCATTCACGGCAAGGGCCTGCGCTCGAAAAACCGCGAACCCGTGCTCAAACACAAACTGCGCCACTGGCTGATGCAGCGCGAGGACGTGCTGGCCTTCTGCCAGGCCCGCCCGGCGGACGGTGGTAGCGGCGCGGTCATAGTCCTGTTAAAGTCTTCCACACGAGTCCACCATCCATGACATTACCGGTTATCAAGGATTTCACCGCCGACGCCACTGGCGGCCCGTTCACACTCTCCGCCCATCAGGGCAAAGCCGTGGTGATTTATTTCTACCCCAAGGACAACACGCCCGGCTGCACCACCGAGGGCATGGAATTCCGCGACCTGGCGAAGCAGTTCGCCAAGGCTGGCGCGGTCGTCGCCGGTGTCTCGCGCGACAGCCTCAAGTCCCACGAAAACTTCAAGGCCAAACTGGAACTGCCCTTCGAGCTGATTTCCGACCCCGATGAAAAGCTCTGCGAACTGTTCGGCGTCATGAAACTGAAAAACATGTATGGCAAACAGGTGCGCGGCGTCGAGCGCAGCACCTTTGCCTTCGACAAGAACGGCAAGCTCGTCAAGGAATGGCGGGCCGTCAAGGCGCCCGGCCACGCCGCCGAAGTTTTGGCTTTTGTTCAATCACTCAAGTAAGCAGACCTGATGCCCAGAAAACCCGCAGCTCCCAAAACCCGTAGTTCCGCCAAGCTGTTTGTTCTTGATACCAACGTGCTGATGCACGATCCCACCAGCCTGTTCCGCTTTCAGGAACATGACATCTACATTCCGATCGCCACGCTGGAAGAACTCGACCAGCACAAGAAAGGCATGAGCGAGGTTTCGCGCAATGCGCGCCAGGCCAGCCGCTTCCTCGACGATCTGGTGAGCCGCTGGGAAGATATCGACGAAGGCATTCCGCTCGGCCCGCAAAGCCACGACGCCGCCACCGGCCGCCTGTTTTTGCAAACCGAGGCGATCCATGGCGAGCTGCCCGCCTCTCTCGCCACCAGCAAGGTCGACAATCAGATCCTGGGCGTGGTGCTGCATCTGGGCCGCACTCATCCCAAGCGTCAGGTCATCCTGGTGTCGAAGGACATCAACATGCGCATCAAGGCGCGCGCGCTGGGCCTGCCCGCCGAGGATTACTTCAACGACAAGGTGCTGGAAGACACCGACCTGCTGTATACCGGCGTGACCGAACTGCCGGCGGATTTCTGGGACACGCACGGCAAGGGCATGGAATCCTGGCAGGCCAACGGCCATACCTTCTACCGCATCAAGGGGCCGATGTCGAACGACTTCCTGGTCAACGAATTCGTCTATCAGGAGAGCAGTACGCCGTTCTATGCCAAGGTACTGAGCGTTCAGGGCAAAAACGCCGAACTGCAAACCATCAAGGATTTCAGCCATCACAAGAACAATGTCTGGGGCATCACCTCGCGCAACCGCGAACAGAATTTCGCGCTCAATGTGCTGATGGACCCCGAGATCGATTTCGTCACCCTGCTTGGCCAGGCAGGTACCGGCAAGACGCTGCTGACCCTGGCGGCAGGGCTTGCACAGGTTCTGGAAAAGAAGATTTATTCCGAAATCATCATGACCCGCGTGACAGTTCCCGTGGGTGAGGACATCGGCTTTTTGCCCGGCACCGAAGAGGAAAAAATGACGCCCTGGATGGGCGCGCTGGAAGACAACCTCGACGTGCTCAACAAGGCCGACGACGAAGCCGGAGACTGGGGCCGCGCCGCCACGCAGGACCTCATTCGCAGCCGCATCAAGATCAAATCGTTAAATTTCATGCGTGGCCGCACCTTCATCAACAAGTTTCTTATCATTGACGAAGCCCAGAACCTCACGCCCAAGCAGATGAAGACCCTCATCACGCGCGCGGGCCCGGGCACCAAGGTGGTGTGTCTCGGCAATATCTCGCAGATCGACACGCCGTATTTGACCGAAGGCAGTTCCGGCCTGACCTATGTGGTGGACCACTTCAAGGGCTGGCCCCACAGCGGCCATGTCACGCTGGCGCGCGGCGAACGCTCGCGGCTGGCCGACCATGCCGCCGAAATTCTTTAATGCAAAGACACTCTGAAAGGAGCATGCACATGAAACCCCGTCTACTTGCTTTGACTATCGCCGCTTCTCTGGCTGGTGGCGCGTATGCGCTGGATCTGAACGACCTCCTGAATGCGGGCAAGGCTGCCATGGACAAGTCCTCCGGCACGCAAACCGCGCCCAGCGCCACCAAGTCCGCCGTCGATGCACTGACGCCCGCCGAAATGAATTCCGGCCTGAAAGAAGCCCTGACGCGCGGCGCCGAAGCGGCGGTTGCGCAACTCGGCAAGCAGGACGGGTTCTTTGGCGATCCCAAGCTGCGCATTCCCCTGCCCGACAATTTGAAAAAAGTCGACAAGCTCATGCGCACCTTCGGCATGGGCAAGCAGGCCGATGAGCTCATCCTGTCCATGAACCGCGCCGCCGAGGCCGCCGTGCCCGAGGCCAAAACCCTGCTGGTCAATGCCGTGAAAGACATGAGCGTGGATGATGCAAAAGGCATCCTCACCGGCGGCGATCAGGCGGCCACCGAATTCTTCCGCAAGAAAACCGAAACCGCGCTGACGGATAAATTCCAGCCCATGGTCAAGACCGCCACCGACAAGGTCGGCCTGGCGCAGACCTACAACAAATACGCGGGACTCGCCTCGAAATTCAAAATGGTGAAGGAAGACCAGGCCAGCATCGAGAACTACGTCACCAAGCAGTCTCTCGACCGGCTGTACAAGGTCATTGGCGAACAGGAACGCGCCATCCGCACCAACCCGATTCAATATGGCAGCGACCTGCTGAAGAAAGTGTTTGGCGCGGTCATGGGTAAATAAGGGATTTCCTGGCCCGGAAACTGCTACGAAACAACAAAACCCTCGTATCATTCCGGCCATGAAAAACCTGACCCTGCTGTTTACCGCCCTGTCCGCGCTGGTTTTGCCGCCTGCCCACGCCTGGCAGGCGGGCGAGTTCTACAACGGCATGCCGCGCGCCGATGTCGAACAGGCATTGAAAAGTTGGAAATTCGGCAAGATCACGCCACTGGGCGCGGACACGATCCTGGCGCAGGATCCCGTGGATCAACCCGGCGCGCGCAACTACGAATTCCAGTTCTGCAACGAAAAGCTGGTCGGATTCGAACAGCTCGTCAAACCATCCTTCCAGAACTTCATTACCCTGGCCAGCAATTATTCCAACCAGTATGGCAGCCCGGTTTACACCATGCCCTACACCAAGGTCATCGCCAGCGGGCCGGTCAGCCAGCTCGGCCTGTTCTGGCGCAAGGGCACGGATTTCATTGGTTTGCGCTACATGGAATCGACCATGGGCGAGCAATTGAGGCTTTCCTGGCAGGTCAACAACAACTGCTGGTCGGCGCCTCGCTAAACGGCAATTCCCTGCTGCCTGAAAAAGGCAGTGTAATTTTCAACGATTTCCAGTGCCTGCTCCGCGCCGCTCTGAATACCAGCGTCAGCCAGTTTCTTGTCCAGCATGCCGGACAAGCCTTCAACAGGCGTGTCGCCATCCATCACCGTAATCAGCCAGCGCCCCCATTCATCCAGGTCCAGCGCCTGATGGAATCGATTGGTGACAGGCCATTCGCGGCTTGCGGCTTGCGATATTGCCAGCATCGCTGATCGAGGAAATGCCGTACCGGATTCCGCTGAAACATGTGCCTGCATATGCAGCCGCACGCCATGCAGCTGGACGAAATCGAGCAAGGCTTCACGGAAAGCATCATCCGCCTCGCCCGTATAGCCATATTCCTTCGCCAGCGGAAGCGCATGATCCAGCAAAATTTGATAATCAACCACGTCAGGCCACGCACCCGCCAGCGCTACCAGAAACGCCTTCAGCAGCGGATGCGATACCGGATAACGCTCACCCGTACGTGTCCGGAAATGCTGCTCGATGGACTCGGAAAAATCCAGTTCGTCGTCAGAGGCCAGTTCGGCACTGAATGACAGCAAGGCCAGTTTATCTCCTGATTGCGGCGCGGACACGGGCGCATCATCGCGCACCAGCAGCGCCCGGCGAAAACGGGTATTCAAGGCCTCGTCCAGCCTGGCTTCGGCTTCCAGCCAGCGCTCGTGCCGCGCCTCCTCAGACAGCCCCCAGTCGTTTTCCAGCACCACGCGTGCGCGCCTCGGCCCGGCCTCACCCAGATAACGCAAGCCATGGCTGGATGCATCCTGAACAAACGACTCGAATGAAAACGGCTGATTGATCTCCGAGAGGTATTCGTGAAACAGATAGGAAGGCGATGCGGTTTTCAGATAGGCGATTTCCTTCACGATGCGCTCATCGTCATCCTGCATGGCCGCCAGCGTTTCCTTCGCCCTCATCACGCGCTGCATGGGCGAAAGACTTGCATCGTCCTGTTTCATCAGCCCCTCGCGTATCTGCCCATACAAACGCCAACCCGCCTCGACATTGAAACTGATGTAGGCAATGCCCCGCGGTTTCAATAAACGGCGGCAGGCTGACAGCAAGGCATCACGCACAAAGTCCGGCACCCAGGAATACACCCCGTGCGCGATGATGTAATCGAACTCGCCCAGATCACCGGGCAGCGCTGCAATGTCGCCATGTAGCAACCGGATATTAGTCAGGCCGGCACGCTCGATGAACGCCTGCCCCTCCTCCACCTGCACGCGCGACAGATCGATGCCGACAAATTCACTTTGCGAATACCGCGCCGCCATCGGAATCAGATTGCCGCCCTGCGCGCATCCCAGTTCCAACACCCGAGCGGCACGCGCATCAGTCGCTACAAAACCATGCAGCCCTGCCAAAGACGCCAGAAAATCCGGCTCGGTTTCCGGCAAGGGCAGCCGGTCGTAGGGAAGTTCGTCGTAGGTGTGCAGGGTGTCCATGCGCATTTGACTTCAAACTCATCAATGCCCGCGCGAACCTGGCTTGGCCGTAAACAGTGCTGCCTGAGGCTTGGGCCTGCGCGTCTGGCCGGGCTTGGCCGGTTGCGGGCCGCGTGGCGCGGTTTCGTGTCTTGTTTGAGGTTTGTCCGCACGTTGAGTTTCGCCGCGTTTCGCTTGAGATTTGTTTCGTTGCTGACTCTTGCCTGATGCCTGACGGCCCTCGGCCTTGGGCTTGTTTCCGGACTGGCGTTGGGGCTGGCGTGGCGGTCTGACATCCGGTGCGGATTCCGCACGCGGCGTGGGCACAAAGCCTTCCACTTCCACGCGCACGATGTTGCGCTTGATGAGTTTTTCGATGTCTTTCAGGTAGCCCATTTCCTCACTGTCCACCAGCGAAAGCGCGGAACCGGCGCTGCCCGCCCGCCCCGTGCGGCCGATGCGGTGGACGTAGTCTTCCGGCACATTGGGCAGTTCGAAGTTCACAACCTGGGGCAATTGATCGATATCGATGCCGCGCGCGGCGATGTCGGTCGCCACCAGCACGTGCACCTCGCCATTCTTGAATCCCGCCAGCGCCTTGGTGCGGGCCGACTGGCTCTTGTTGCCGTGGATGGCGGCAGCGGAAATACCATCCTTGACGAGTTTTTCCGCCAGCTTGTTGGCGCCGTGCTTGGTGCGGGTAAAGACCAGCACCTGTTGCCAGTCGTGATGCCTGATCAGGTGCGCCAGCAGATCGCGCTTGTGCGCCTGCGGCACCAGATGCAGCGACTGCTCCACCAGTTCCGACGCGGTATTGCGGCGCGCGACTTCGACGCAGCCGGGGTTGTGCAGCAAGCCATTCGCCAGTGTTTTGATCTCGTCGGAGAACGTTGCCGAAAACAGCAGGTTCTGCCGCTGTTTCGGCAGCACGGCCAGCACCTTCTTGATGTCGCGGATGAAGCCCATGTCCAGCATGCGGTCGGCTTCGTCCAGCACCAGGATTTCCACGCTGGACAGGTCCACGGTTTTCTGGCCGAGATGGTCGAGCAGGCGGCCCGGTGTCGCCACCAGAATGTCCACGCGCGACTTGAGCGCCTTGAACTGCGGATTGATGTTGACGCCGCCGAACATCACCATCGAGGCCAGCGAGAGGTATTTGCCGTAGGTCTTGACCGATTCTTCCACCTGCGCCGCCAGTTCGCGCGTGGGCACCAGAATCAGGCAGCGCGGGCGGCCGGGTTTCTGGCTCTGCGGCATACGCGTGGACAGGTGATGCAGAATCGGCAGCGTGAATCCGGCGGTTTTGCCAGTGCCGGTCTGCGCCGCCGCGAGCAGATCACCGCCCGCCAGAACGAGTGGAATGGCCTGCGCCTGAATCGGCGTGGGCGTGGTGTAGCCCGCATCGGCAATCGCACGCATAAGGGGTTCGGCCAGGCCGAGGCTGGCAAAGCTTACTTCAGTAGTCATTTATTTTTTCCTGCGACGGCCTGTCGCGCCAAAGGCGACACCAATCGAGGCAGACGAAATGGGAGATCAAGGAGATCGTTTCAAGAGACCCGCATGCCGATTGGCTGGACATGCGGAAGCGCGAACTATACAGTTTTTCTGAGCGACAACAAGCCTTATTTGCCCCCGGATGAAAATGCAGCGGATATTCGGGGCTTCCTGACCTCGTCCGTTCCGGAACTGGCCACGTTGTCCCTGTTGGGGCTGGGCATCACCATGCTGTTTGCAGCCAAGCGGAAAAGACAAGCGTGATTCTCCAGCCTTCCAGCATTGTTGGATATCTGGAAGTCGTTGTTTGACTGCGCAAGAAGCGGAAACCGTCTAATCTGTCTTGGTAACCTAATCCTGCGTTATTGTTTGGAACCGTTTGCAACGGCCTTGTTAAGTACATCGAACAGCATAGGCTTGTCATAGCGTTTGACCAAGTCTATTAGCGGAATCTGTATTGTTTTGACTGTAGGAGGTTTGTCTCCTGGGTAAATTACGCTGACAAGGTTTCCCTTATCATCAACGTACCTGTCTTTCAACGTTATTAACACTCGCGGATCAAATCCGTACTTAATCAATAATGTAAAGGCATCCGCCAACCCTGCATCGTTGCCTCTGATTATTAAAGATTCGATATATTGAGTGCCCAACGTTGCGCCGCTAGCCAGTATCTTTTCCAACATTGGCATCTCGTGACATGAAATAGCCTCAAACAACGCGCCCTCGCCAAAGTCTCCAATGAGATCACGGGCGCCATGCTTTAGTAAGGTGTCAACAAGAATGCCCCCACTGACCATGCATACTGCTTCTTGTAAGGGTGTTTTAAAGGCTGGTCGCACGTTCGGATTTGCACCGGCGGCTAATAGTTTTTCAAGGAGACTGTTGTCACCTGATCTAACAGCTACAGTTAGCGCATCAGACCAGTACCCAGTTTTCCTAGCTTCGGCTATCAAGAGTTCAAGTGACTCCGGCTCATCGGTTCTATTATCTATCGCGTGTTGCCATAGTGAAAAATAGCTGACGCCTCTTTTGCAAGCCCTGTAAGAAAACAGATCAAACGCTGAAACGTTTAATTGATTACCACCATCAGTCAAGTCCGTGAAGTAGTCATCTTCAGCAGGCGTTTGCTTGATAACTGGCTTACGGTACCCATCTATAATCGTTATTTTCCGAGTCACCAATAGTTGCTCGTCACCCAAATGCCAGCAACTCTCTACATCCCCAAACGACACTTTGGCAATTCTTTTATTTAATTTGAACACCTCAACCTTTGTTCCGGAAGCGGCGCCACATCGGCTTTGAATATTGAAATTGCCTAGATAGGGCTCAAACGAAATTTTGTAAGCTGCACGACTTAGCTTGCAAGTCCTGTGTATTTTTGAAACCGATTTGACATGGTCATCGTCCCGCGCGGTTACATGCTGCCAAGGCTCATAAATTTCATATCTAATTTTTGCCTTGTCTAATAGCCCGGTATCACAAGATACACCGTCATCCTCGCTTTCTGCTGATAAGGATTCGATAGTGAGTTGATTGCTCTTTTTGTCACAAATATATAGAAGTGATTCCGCCTTCGCCGGTGACAAAATAGTAAGCGACGCCAATATTAGTAACTTGTTGATGCCAAATCTCATAGCTTACGCCTCAACCAAAATTCATTACGGTACATTTTTAACATAGGGTATAGGCATGCACGCTATTTAGCTCCTTTCTTTCTGGCTGGGTCTTTTCCATCGAATCGCCCTGTCAGGCATAGAAATATAAAAGGTTCCAGGCTCGAATTGGATTTTAGAGCAACTGCCATTCCGGCCAGGTAGCCTACATCAAGCTGCTATTCAGATAGCATTAAACATCCAGCAGCAGTCTCTCCGGCACTTCCAGTGCGGTCTTCACTGCGACCAGAAACTGCACTGCATCCCTGCCGTCGATGAGGCGGTGGTCGTAGGACAGGGCCAGGTACATCATGGGCCGGATGACGACCTGGCCGTTTTCGGCGACGGGGCGTTCCTGAATCTTGTGCATGCCCAGGATGCCGGACTGCGGCGGGTTGAGAATGGGCGTGGAGAGCAGCGAACCGAACACGCCGCCGTTGGTGATGGAGAAGGTGCCGCCGGTGAGTTCGTCAATTGAAACCGCGCCGGTCTGCGCGCGGGCGGCGAAGTCGGCGATGCCTTTTTCGATTTCGGCGAAGGACAGTCTCTGCGCATCGCGCAAGATGGGCACGACCAGTCCGCGCGGGGTGGAAACGGCAATGCCGATGTCGTAGTAATCGTGGTAAACGATGTCCTCGCCGTCGATGGAGGCGTTGACGACCGGAAACTGGCGCAGGGCATCGCACACGGCGCGCACGAAGAAGGACATGTAGCCCAGCTTGATGCCGTGGCGGGTTTCGAATTCGGCCTTGAAGCGTTGCCGCAGTTCGTTGACCGGCTGCATGTTCACTTCGTTGAAGGTGGTGAGGATGGCAGCAGTGTGTTGCGCCGCAACCAGGCGTTCGGCCACGCGCTGGCGCAGGCGCGACATGGGTACGCGGGTTTCGCGCCCTTCCCGGTTCTGCACGCTGAGGCGCTGTTTGTGCGGGCCGTCATCGGGCAGGCGTTTGGCGGGCAGCACTTCGGATTTTGGGGGGCTGGAAACTGGCGTGACAGGCGACGGTACAGGTTCCGCAGGCTTTGTGGATTTGGCCGGTTCCTGTGCCGGTCTGGGCGCAGGCGGCACTGCAGCGGAAACTGGCGTAGCGGCGGCTGAAGCTTCAGTCTCGATGATGGCAAGCGTTTCCCCAGCCTTCACGGTGGCGCCTTCGGGCTGGATGACGCGGGCCAGCACGCCGTCCGCCGGAGAGGGCACTTCGAGAATGACCTTGTCGGTTTCCAGATCGACAAGGGTTTCGTCGCGCTGAACTTTTTCTCCAGCCTGCTTGCGCCACGCCAGCAGCGTGCCGGACGCGATGGATTCTGAAAGTTGCGGGACTTTGACTTCGACCGGCATCCTATTCCTCCAGCGCCTGTTTCAACATGGCATCCATCTCCGTTTTGTGGCGGGCTGCATAGCCCGAAGCAGGCGCCGCAGCCGGTGGGCTGCCGGCGTAACGGAATGACTTGCCCGCTGGCGCGCAATGATTGAGATGGTGCCAGATGGCATACCAGGCGCCCTGGTTCATCGGTTCTTCCTGCGCCCAGACAAGCTGCTGCGCGCTGGGATAACGCGACAAGGTTTCGCGCAGTGTGTCTTCTGGGAACGGATAAAGCTGCTCGATACGCATCAAGGCGACATCCTTGCGATCGCCGCGCGCCGCCAGCAGATCGAAATAGACTTTGCCGGAACAAGCCACGACGCGAGTTACCAATTCCGCCGGAACCGAGTCGTCGATGACCGGATGGAAGCGCCCGTTGCTCAAATCATCCAGGCTTGAAACCGCTTGCGGATGCCGCAGCAGACTCTTGGGCGAAAACACCACCAGCGGTTTTCTGACCGGCCGCACCATCTGCCGGCGCAACAAATGAAAAATCTGCGAAGGCAGCGTCGGCACGCACACCTGCCAGTTGTTCTGCGCGGACAACTGCATGAAGCGCTCGATACGGCCGGAGGAATGCTCAGGCCCCTGCCCTTCATAACCGTGCGGCAGCAGCAAAACCAGTCCGCACAGCCTGCCCCATTTGGCCTCGCCGCTGGCGATGAACTGGTCGATGACGACCTGGGCGCCATTGGCGAAATCGCCGAACTGCGCTTCCCAGATGACCAGCGAATCGGGCTCCGCTGTCGCGTAGCCGTATTCAAAAGCCAGCACCGCTTCCTCGGACAAAAGCGAGTCGATTACCGTGAACATGCCCTGATGTTCATGCAGCGATTCCAGCGGCACATGGTCTCCGCCATGACGCGACTGGCGGTTCTGGTTATGCCATACGGCATGACGATGAAAGAACGTGCCGCGCCCGGAATCCTGACCGGAAAGCCGGACATTGGTGCCCCGGTCCAGCAGGCTGGCAAATGCCAGATGCTCGGCCATGCCCCAGTCCAGGGGCATTTCGCCTGCCGTCATCTTGCGGCGGTCTTCCACTACCTTGGCCACCCGGCTGTGCAGGACGAAACCATCCGGAACATGCGCAAGCCGCGCGCCCAGCCGTTTCAAATCCGGCAGCGGAACGGTTGTGTCCGCCACCTGCGAGATGTCGCCGCCACGGAAGCGCCCCCAATAGGTGGCAAACGTTTGCTTGAAATCCGACGCGGCAGGCGGGCTCAGGCTCTTGCCTTGTTCGAGCGTTTCGCGGCAGGCGTTGATCAAGGCCTCATCTTCACCGGCATCGATTACGCCCTGCGATTGGAGGTGCTGCGCGTATTTGGCGCGGGTGCCAGGATGCGCCTGTACTTTGCGATACATCAGTGGCTGGGTCACCAGCGGTTCGTCCTGTTCGTTGTGGCCATGGCGGCGGAAACACACGAGGTCGATGAAGACATTTTTATGGAAGGTGTAGCGGAAATCGACGGCCAGCTGCGCCACCCAGGCCACCGCATCGACATCGTCTGCATTGACGTGGAAAACCGGCGCCTCGACCATCTTCGCCACATCGGTGCAATAAAGGCTGGAGCGCACGTCGCGCGGGTCGGAGGTGGTAAAACCGATCTGGTTGTTGATGACGACATGGATCGCGCCGCCGTTCCTGAAACCTCGTGTCTGCGACATGTTGAGGCTTTCCATGACCACGCCCTGGCCGGACAGCGCAGCATCGCCGTGCAGGATGACCGGCACTACTTCGTAGCCCTTTACATCGCCCCGGCGATCCTGTCGCGCGCGCACCGATCCGCGCACGACCGGGTGCACGATTTCCAGGTGCGAAGGATTAAAGGCCAGCGCCAGATGAACGGGGCCATATGGCGTGGCGATGTCATTGGAAAAACCCTGGTGGTATTTCACATCGCCGGACAGCGGAGAATCCGGCCCGCCGTTTTTGGCCTGTTCGAACAGGCTGTCCAAAGTTCGTCCCAGCAGATTGTTCAGCACATTGATACGGCCGCGATGCGCCATGCCCATGACAATCTCGCGCGCGCCATGCAGCGCCGCGCGGGCAATCACGGTATCCAGCAACGGGATCAGGCTTTCCGCGCCTTCCAGCGAAAAACGCTTTTGCCCGACATGACGGGTATGGATGAATTTTTCCAGGGTTTCGGCATCGGTCAGCCGCTTCAGCAGTTGCCGCTTGATCTCGGGTGGATGCGAGTAGTGGCCATCCGCGCCTTCCAGATGCTCCTGTATCCAGCGTTTGCGCGGCACGTCGGACAGATGCATGTATTCCACGCCAACCGTGCCGCAGTAGATCCGGTTCAGCCGCGCCAGTGTGTCGGAAAGTTTTGCGCGCCTGGTACCCAGCAAAGTCCCGGTATCGAATTCGCGGTCCAGATCGGCAGGCGCCAGCCCGTAGTATTCCGGCGTCAGTTCGGGAAGCTGCTCGATGGCAAAACGTTTCAGCGGGTCAAGATCAGCCTGACGCGCGCCGAGAAAGCGGAAAGCGTTGATGATGCGAAGTGCGCCGACCTGCTTGGATTCCCACAGGCGCTCCAGCCGGTCGATCGACTCGGCGCCTTCGCCAACAAGGATTTGCTCGAGTAGCGCTGGCGGCAGGCTTCCAGGAAAGTCCTCGAAATACGCGGCATTGGCCGCGTAGAGGGCGCTGCTGTCTATCCAGTCTTTATGTTTCATGGGAATCAGTCGTCTGACTCCTCCATGTCTTACACGCCGCGATTCTCGACGGGCACAAACTCACGCAGCTGCGGCCCGGTGTATCGCTGGCGTGGGCGGCCGATTTTGTGCGCGGGATCTGACAGCATTTCGCTCCACTGGGCTACCCAACCTGCCGTGCGTGCCAGGGCAAAAATCGGTGTGAACATGGCAGCCGGTATGCCCAGTGCCCGGAAGACGATACCCGAGTAGAAATCCACGTTGGGATACAGCTTCTTCTGGATGAAATAATCATCTTCCAGCGCGATGCGTTCGAGTTCCAGCGCGATCTTGAACTGGGGATCGTCGTGCATGTCGAGTTCGTCCAGCACTTCATGCGCGGTTTCGCGGATAACGTTGGCTCGGGGATCGAAATTCTTGTAGATGCGGTGGCCGAAGCCCATCAGGCGGAAGCCGGTGGATTTGTCCTTGGCGCGCTTGATGTACTCGGGGATGCGACTGACGTCGCCGATTTCCTCCAGCATTTTCAGGACGGCTTCGTTCGCGCCGCCATGCAGCGGCCCCCACAGCGAGGCCATGCCAGCCGCCATGCAGGCAAACGGCGTGGCGCCGGAAGACCCGGCCAGGCGAACCGTCGAGGTTGAAGCGTTCTGTTCATGGTCTGCATGCAGGATGAAAATTCGATCCAGTGCGCGCGCAAATACCGGTTTGACTTCGTGGGGTTCGCAGGGAGTCGCCTGCATCATGTGCAGGAAATTCTCCGCGTAGCCCATGCGGTTCTGCGGATACATGAAGGGCTCGCCCATTGTGTATTTGTAGGCCCAGGCGGTAATCGTCGGCACCTTGGCCAGCAGGCGATGCGCCGCGATCTCGCGCGTCTTGGCGTCGAACACATTGTGCGCATCGGGATAAAAGGCCGACAGCGCGCCGGTTACGCCGATCATCAGCGCCATCGGATGGGCATCGCGCCGGAAGCCGCGAAACACCGTGCTGACCTGGTCATGCAGCATGCTGTGATGGCGGATGCTGTTCACGAACTCCAGCTTCTGGTCGACCGTTGGCAGTTCGCCATAAATCAACAGATAGCAGACCTCCATGAAATCCGACTTGTAGGCCAGATCCTCGATGGCGTAGCCCCGGTGGGAAAGCAGGCCCTTTTCGCCATCAATAAACGTGAGGCCGGATTCACAGCTGGCGGTCGCGGTAAATCCGGGGTCCAGCGTATAAATGCCCTGCGCGGCCAGCGCACGCACGTCCACGACCTGCTTGCCCAGCGTGCTTTCGAGCAAGGGCAGTTCGATGGAAGGACGTCCATCGCTGAAAGTAAGGGTGACGGTGTTGTTATCGCTCATGGCATTGCCCGCTTAAATGCGCTGGAATTGATTTTAACGCGGCTGGCGCGAATCACACAGCCGTCCGGACGCTGGAAACCATTTGTTCATACGCTTCTGGAACAGGCTGTTGCCCCTGAAGCCAGGCCAGCAAATCCACATCGGCTTCCTGCAGGAGCTGCTCCAGCTGCCTGCACTGCGCCGCGTTCATTTTCTGCAATTGCGTACCGGTAAACCTCTCCAACCAGACATCCAGTTCCAGCAATCCGCGCCGGCAGCGCCAGCGCAGGCGGCGCAGGGTTTCTTCATTGGATAAAACGCTCTCGCACATCGCCTTCAAACCTTGCGCTTGACCAGCAAGCCCTTGATCAGGCCGATTGCCTCGGTGGGATTCAGCCCCTTGGGGCAGACCTCGACGCAATTCATGATGCCGCGGCATCGATACAGACGGTAGGTATCCTCAAGAAAATCCAGCCGTTCCTCGGTGGCCTGGTCGCGGCTGTCGGCGATGAAACGCCAGGCCTGTAAAAGACCGGCGGGTCCAACGAACTTGTCGGGATGCCACCAGAAGGATGGGCAGGACGTGGTACAGCAGCCGCAGAGGATGCATTCGTAGGCGCCTTCCAGTTCGGCACGCTCTTCGGGCGTTTGCAGCCGTTCTCGTTCGGGCTCGGGATCGTCGTTGATGAGCCAGGGCTTGATGGACTTGTACTGGCGGAAAAAGGGTTCCATGTCGACGACAAAGTCGCGAATGATGGGCAGTCCCGGCAGGGGCCGGATTTCGATGGGTTGCTTCAATTCCGACAAGGGCGTGATGCAGGCCAACATGTTACGGCCGTTGACGTTGACGGCATCGGAGCCGCACACGCCCTCCCTGCATGAGCGGCGAAAGGCCAGCGTGTCATCCTGGGCCTTCAGTTCCAGCAGCGCATCGAGCAGCATCTTGCCTGCCGGATCGATGTCGAGCTCGACTTCCTGCATGCGGGGCGGCTGGTTCGACTCGGGCTGGAAGCGGTAGAGGCGGAACTTCATCAGTAGCTCCGTTCCTTCGGCCTGAAGGTTTCCACCGACAAGGCCTTGAGCCGAACGGGTTTGTAGTCGAGCTGGTCGCCCTCCAGCGAATACAGACTGTGCTTGAGCCAGTGATCGTCATCGCGCGATGGAAAATCCTCGCGCGTGTGGGCGCCGCGGCTTTCCTCCCGGGCCAGTGCGGACACCAGGCTGGCGCGTGCCACAAGCATGAGATTTTCCAGTTCCAGCGCTTCGATGCGGGCGGTATTGAACACGCGGCTGGCATCGCCCAGCGAGACGGAGTCCATCCGCTGAAAGAGCAGATTGAGCTGGTCAAGCCCCGCCGCCAGCACATCACGTTTGCGGTACACGCCGCAATGCTTTTGCATCAGTTGGCGCAGTTCCCGGGTGATGCCGGCCACGGTTTCCTCGCCCCGCCTTTCTTCCCAGCGATTCAGGCGCCGCATGCTGCGCTCGACGTTCTCATCCCCATGCTTGCGCGGATAGGGGTTCTCGCGCAGGTACTCGATCATGTGATTGCCGGCAGCGCGGCCGAATACCACAAGATCCAGCAGCGAATTTCCGCCGAGCCGATTGGCGCCGTGCACCGACACGCAGGCGCATTCGCCCACCGCATACAGGCCGGGCACGGGCTCTTCAGGTCCATAGCGCGCTGGCGTGACCACCTGGCCATGAAGGTTGGTGGGGATGCCACCCATCATGTAATGCGCGGTGGGCGCAACGGGAATGGGCGCCTTGGCCGGATCAACGCCGGCAAAGCGGATGGACAGTTCGCGGATGCCGGGCAGGCGTTCGGCGATGATTTTTTCGCCAAGATGATCCAGCTTGAGCAGCACGTGATCTTGATGCGGCCCGCACCCGCGGCCCTCATGGATTTCGGTGGCGATCGCACGGCTGACCACATCGCGCGAGGCAAGATCAACCGCGTGCGGAGCATAACGCCCCATGAATCGTTCACCCTTGTTATTCAGCAGATATCCACCCTCGCCCCGCGCGCCCTCGGTAATCAGGCTGCCCACTCCGGCGATGCCGGTCGGGTGAAACTGCCAGAATTCCATGTCTTCCAGCGGCAAGCCCGCGCGCAGCACCATGCCGAGCCCATCCCCGGTGTTGATCATGGCGTTGCTGGTGTTCCAGAACACCCGGCCCGCGCCGCCGGTCGCCAGCAAGGTCGTGCGAGCTTCGATCAGCAGCGGCTCGCCGGTTTCTATGGAAAGTGCCGTGACGCCGAGGCAATACCCCTCATCATCCCGGATCAGGTCCAGCGCAAAATACTCGTCAAAGAACTGTGTGCGCGCAGCCAGGTTGCGCTGGTAAAGCGTATGCAGCAAGGCATGACCGGTGCGGTCCGCGCAGGCGCAGGTTCTTATTGCCTGCTCACCGCCGAAGTTCTTTGACTGGCCGCCAAAGGCCCGCTGATAAATCTTGCCGTTTTCCAGCCGCGAAAACGGCAGCCCCATGTGTTCCAGTTCATAGACCGCGGTCGCCGCCTCGCGGCACATGAACTCGATGGCATCCTGGTCGCCCAGATAGTCCGATCCCTTGACGGTATCGAACATGTGCCAGTGCCAGTTGTCTTCCGACACGTTGCCCAGCGCTGCGGTAATTCCACCTTGGGCAGACACGGTATGCGAGCGGGTGGGGAAAACCTTGGACACCACGGCGACCTTGAAGCCCGATCCGGCCAACTGAAGCGCGGCCCGCAGCCCGGCCCCTCCACCCCCGCAAATGACCGCGTCGAAGATGCGCTTATCCATTTCCGCCCCACAGAATCGCCGTTACCCACACCACGCACATCACCAGCACAAGCAGCACCATGACATTCATTGGCAGCCGCAGCGCAATCGGTTTCACGTAATCCATCAGCGCGTCTCGCAAACCGATCCACGCATGCAGGCAGAGGCTGGCCACCACCAGCCACACCAGCAATTTGATGAAGCTCTGTTGAAAAGCCGAATGCCAGGCCGTGTAGTTGAATGGATAGGCAGACCAGAAACCGAGCAGCAAGCCTGCTCCCGCCAGCAGAAGTATTACCGCCGAAATCCGCTGGGCCAGCCACCAGCCGGTTCCGCTGTGAGAGCCGGCAATGGTTTTCCTCACAGGAACAATCTCCAGGTTGCCAGCGCCACCACGACAAGCGTGACGGCAATCACCCAGCCAGCGGATTGCCTGGCTGCATCTTTTTCTACTCCCCAATGAATATCCAGACCAAGATGGCGAATTCCGGCAATCGCATGAAATGCCAGCGATGCAAGCACCGTCAACAGCATCAATCGGCCCGCCGGATGATCCAGCATGGTGGAAACGGCTTCGAATCCTGCCTGATGACTGAGCGACCGTTCCAGAAGATAAAGGGCAAGAGGCAATGCCAGAAATAAAACGACACCAGTAATGCGGTGCAGGATGGACACCCATCCTGCCAGTGGCAAATGAAGACGAAATAAATTAAGATATATGGGTCTGTTATGCATTATTGTTCTGACGAAGATGTGTTCGTCAGTTTAGCTTGTCGCGGCACATTGTGAATCAGGAGTTGAATATGAGAATCCAAACCCTGTCAGGCCTTGTCCTTCTGACCCTGGTGTCTTCACCGCTCCTTGCAAGCCAGGAACTTGCAGAAAAGAATGGCTGCATGGGCTGTCATCTCATGGATAGAAAAACAGTGGGGCCATCGATCAGGCAAATCGCCGAGCGTTATGCGGCGCAGCCCGATGCCTCGGCCATGTTGTACGAGAAAGTCAAAAACGGCGGTGGCGGGCCGTGGCACGGCACATGGGGCTCCATACCCATGCCCCCGCATGGAGACAACATCCAGCCCGACACGATGAAAACCATCGTGGACTGGATGCTGCTACAGAAGTAATAAGCAGTCTCAGCTTCCCCGCTTGACTGCCTTGATGATCGCGGCGGGGATGCGTTCGATCAGGCGCGGATCGAAGGGCTTGGGCAGGATGTAGTCGGGCCCGAATTTGAGTGATTTAAGGTTGTAGGCTTTCAGCACGGAAGCTGGCACTTTTTCCCGCGCAAGCTCCGCCAGCGCTCTCGACGCCGCGATCAGCATCTCCTGAGTGATGGTCCTGGCGCGCGCATCCAGGGCGCCACGGAAAATGAAGGGAAAGCCCAGCACGTTGTTGACCTGGTTGGGGTAATCCGAGCGCCCCGTCGCCATGATCAGATCCTTGCGCACCTTGTGCGCCTTGTCCGGGGTAATTTCCGGATCGGGGTTGGCCAGCGCGAAAACAACCGGCTTTTCGGCCATCGACTTCACCATCTCGGGACTGACCAGATTGGCGCCGGAAACGCCGATGAACACGTCCGCATCTTTCATTACTTCGGCCAGGGTTTTCGCACTGGTTGAACGCGCCCAGGGCTTCTTGTATTTGTTCAGATCGGTGCGCGTCTTGCTCACCACGCCTTTTGAATCGACGAGCGTGATGCTGGACTTCTTCGCGCCCATGGCCACCAGCAGATTCATCGACGACAGTCCCGCCGCACCCGCACCCAGACACACGATTCTCGCGTCGGCCAGTTTCTTGCACTGAATATGCAGCGCATTGATCAGCCCGGCGCAAATGATGACCGCCGTGCCGTGCTGGTCATCATGGAACACCGGAATGTCCAGTTTCTTCTTGAGTTGTGCCTCGATCTCGAAGCATTCCGGCGCGGCAATGTCTTCGAGGTTGATGCCGCCGAAGGTTGGCGAAATGGCCTCGACCACGCTCACCACTTCCTTGACGGTTTTGGCATTGATCTCGATGTCGTACACGTCGATGCCGGCAAAACGCTTGAACAATACCCCCTTGCCCTCCATCACCGGCTTGGAAGCCAGCGGCCCCAGATTGCCCAGGCCCAGAATCGCCGTGCCGTTGGACACCACCGCCACCAGATTGCCCTTGTTGGTGTATTCGTAGGCGGTCTTTGGATTTTTCGCTATTTCACGCACCGGCTCTGCCACGCCCGGCGAATAGGCGAGTGACAGTTCCTGCTGCGTCGCGCAGGGCTTCATGGATTCGACCGACAGCTTGCCTGGCTTGGGCAGACGGTGATAGTCGAGGGCTTTTTTCTTCATCGAGGCTTTGGTGACGGGCGCTTTGCTCATGGGACTAAATTCAGTGAAAACTTCAAAGACGCTAGAATAACGGTTTTCGCTTACGTTTCCGACTGTTCACATCATGTCCGCAAATTCTTTCAACACCCTCAAGCCCTTTCCCGCCGGTCAACTCCACTCCCTGCCCGCGCTTGAAGCCGCCGGTATCGGCAAAGTTTCCCGCCTGCCGGTATCGATTCGCATTGTGCTGGAATCGGTCTTGCGCAACTGCGACGGCGTAAAAGTCACCGAAGAACACGTCAAACAACTGGCAGGCTGGAAGCCGAATGCCGAGCGTACCGAAGAAATTCCCTTCACTGTGGCGCGTGTGATTCTGCAGGACTTCACCGGCGTGCCGCTGCTGGCCGACTTGGCCGCCATGCGTTCCGCCGCGCAAAGAATGGGCAAGGACCCGAAGAAGATCGAACCACTGGTGCCGGTGGACATGGTGGTCGACCATTCGATCCAGGTCGATGCCTATGGCAGCAAGGACGCGCTCGACCTCAACATGAAAATCGAGTTTGACCGCAACAAAGAGCGTTACCAGTTCCTCAAGTGGGGGATGCAGGCGTTTGACACCTTCAAGGTCGTACCGCCCGGCGTAGGCATCGTGCACCAGGTGAACATGGAATATCTGGCGCGCGGCGTGATGGAAAAGAACGGCGTCTATTTCCCCGACACGCTGGTCGGCACCGACAGCCACACCACCATGATCAACGGCCTGGGCATCGTCGCCTGGGGCGTGGGCGGCATCGAGGCCGAAGCCGCCATGCTGGGCCAGCCGGTGTATTTCCTGACCCCCGATGTGGTCGGCGTAAACCTCAAGGGCGCCGCCAAGCCCGGCATTACTGCCACCGACATCGTCCTCACCATCACCGAAATGCTGCGCAAGGCCAAGGTGGTCGGCAAGTTCGTGGAATTCTTTGGCGAAGGTGCGGCCGCGATGTCGGTGACCGACCGCGCCACCATTGCCAATATGGCGCCCGAATACGGCGCGACCATGGGCTTCTTCCCGGTCGACGAGGCCACATGCCAGTACTTTGCCGCTACAGGAAGAAATGAGTCGCAGGTCAATGCCATCCGTGCCTACTACCAGGCGCAGAACATGTTCGGCATTCCCAAGACAGGCGAGATTGATTACTCGCAAGTGCTGGAACTGGATTTGTCGACCGTCGAACCCAGCGTTGCCGGCCCCAAGCGCCCGCAGGATCGCATCGAACTGAAAAACCTGAAAGCCGCCTTCACCGGCCTGATGGACAAGGCCGTGGCCGAGGGTGGTTACGCCAAAGGCGCTGCGGCACTTCGCCGAGATAGTCAAAGCGGTGGCGACACTCCCATCAAGCATGGTGACATCGCCATCGCCGCCATCACCTCCTGCACCAACACTTCCAACCCCGGCGTGATGCTGGCGGCGGGCTTGCTGGCGAAAAAAGCCGCCGCGCTCGGCGTGAAGCCGCCTGCACACGTCAAGACCTCGCTCGGCCCCGGCTCGCGCGCCGTCACCGAATACCTGAACAAGGCCGGGTTGATGGACGCGCTGGAACAGGTCGGCTTCAGCGTGGTGGGCTACGGCTGCACCACCTGTATCGGCAACTCCGGTCCGCTCAAGCCCGAGATCGAAAAAGCCATCGCCGACAACGATCTGGTCGTGGCCTCCGTGTTGTCCGGCAACCGCAACTTCGAAGCCCGCGTGCACCAGGCCGTGAAAGCCAACTTCCTTATGAGCCCGCCGCTGGTGGTGGCCTTTGCACTGGCAGGCCGCGTCGACATTGATTTCGACAAAGAGCCAGTTGGCACCGGAAAGGATGGTAAGGCTGTGTTCCTGAAAGACCTCTGGCCGAGCAACGCGGAAATCGCCGCCGTGATGAACACCGCTACCGATGCCGCCGCCTACCGCAAAATCTACGCCGATGTCGGCGCGAATAATCCCTTGTGGGACGCCGTTTCCGCGCCCACCGGCACGGTGTACGAATGGGATACAAGCTCCACCTACATTCAGGAACCTCCGTTTTTCTCCCCCTCTCCCTCGGGGAGAGGGGCTAGGGGTGAGGGCGCAGGGATCAAGGGGGCACATGCGCTGGCAATCTTCGGCGACTCCGTCACCACCGACCACATCAGCCCCGCCGGCGGCATCAAGCCCACCTCGCCCGCCGGCCTGTATCTCACCGCAAACAAGGTCGAGAAAGCCGACTTCAACAGCTATGGCGCGCGGCGCGGCAACCACGAAGTGATGATGCGCGGCACCTTCGCCAACGTGCGCATCAAGAACCTGATGATCCCCGGTTCCGAAGGTGGCATCACGCTCAAGGGCGGCGAACAGAAAGCCATCTATGACGCCGCCATGCAATACCAGAAGGAATCCACGCCGCTGATGATTTTCGCCGGCGAAGAATACGGCACCGGCTCCAGCCGCGACTGGGCGGCCAAAGGCACCAATCTGCTGGGCGTGAAAGCCGTCGTTGCAAAAAGCTTCGAACGCATCCACCGCGCCAACCTCGCCGGCATGGGCGTCCTGCCCTGCCAGTTCAAGGACGGCGTTGATGCGGCTTCACTCAAACTCGACGGCTCCGAAACTTTCGACCTTGAAGGCATCGAGAACGGCATCATCCCGCAGCAGGATGTCACGCTGGTGATCCATCGCGTGGATGGAAAAATGGAACGCGTTATAGTCAAACTGCGCATCGATACGCCGATTGAAGTGGAGTACTACAACAAGGGCGGCATTTTGCCGTTTGTGCTGGAGCAGCTGGTGGGTTGAACAACGTTACATAGGTAGCGGCCTTTTGCGTCATCTGCCCACATAAGCCGAAAGGATCGTTGATGAAAAAATTGCTCTTCGCGATATTAATCGGGTTCGCTGCTTGGAAAGCTTTCAATAGCCCAACTTCCACCAGCTCTGAAGATGACTCGGCGAACTCAGTTGATATGGGAGTTAAGGAGAGCTTTGCTAGCAGCCCAGAAACTCAATCATTTAGCTGTGATGGCAGGGTCTATTGCTCTGATATGACTTCCAGAGTCGAAGCGGAATATTTCATCAGGAATTGCCCAGGTACCAAAATGGATGGCGACCACGATGGCATTCCATGCGAAAACGATAGCAGGTTCTAACCCTTCAGCAAGATTAGATCATGCCCTACGACCAAGGCCTCGCCGAACGTCTGCGCGAAGCCTTTTCCACCCGCCAGGATGTGACCGAAAAGAAAATGTTCGGCGGCATTGCCTTCATGGTGTCGGGCAATATGTGCTGCGGGATCGTCAACGACACGCTGATGGCGCGGGTGGGACCAGATCACTACGAAGCCGCGCTGAAACGCCCCCATGCCCGCAAGATGGATTTCACCGGCAAGCCGCTCAAGGGCTTTGTCTATGTCGCGCCGGAGGGGTTTGAATCCGACAAGGACCTAGCTGACTGGGTCAGGCTTTCCCTGGATTTCGTGACAAGCCTGCCGCCCAAATAATCACGCCGCCTTCGGCATGACTTCCTTTTCGATGCGTCTGGCATTTTCGATCTCGGCCACGCGCAAGTCGTAAGCCGCCTGCAAATTCAGCCATGACCGTGCATCACCACCGAAGTAACGCGCCAGTCGCATGGCGGTATCGGCAGACACGCCGCGCCGTTCACGCACGATGTCGTTGATGCGCGGAGCAGGCACATTCAGCGCTTGCGCCAGCGCATTGGCGCTCATGCCAAGTGGCACCAGAAAATCTTCTCGTAGAATTTCGCCGGGATGAACCGGTCGCATACCATTTTTCAACATGTTGAGCCTCTTTCAGTGGTAATCCACAATCTCCACATCCGCCGCGCCATTGTCCTGCCATCTGAAGCAAAGCCGGAACTGGTCGTTGATGCGGATGCTGTATTGACCCGCACGGTCGCCTTTCAAGGCTTCCAGCCGATTGCCCGGCGGCGATCGCAAAAACTCCAGTGTTTCCGCCGCATCCAGTTGCGCCAGCTTGCGGGTCGCAATGCTGGCAATGCCGGAAAAGCGCCGGCTTTTGCCTGTTTCAAACAATCTTTGTGTATCCGGGCAACGAAAGCTCTTGATCATGACCTACTGTATAACGTTTAACGTTAAACATCAAATGACGTGCATAAACAGGCGCTGATCGACGTGCAAGTGCTTTTGTCCTGCCCAGCAAGTAAAATGGCGACTTTCCAAAAAAAACACACGCCATGCCGCGCAAGCTTCTCGTCACTTCCGCCCTGCCCTACGCAAACGGCGACATTCACTTGGGCCATCTGGTCGAATACATTCAGACCGACATCTGGGTGCGCTTCCAGAAAATGCAGAGGCACGAGGCTCACTACGTCTGCGCGGACGACACGCATGGCACGGCCATCATGCTGCGGGCGGACAAGGAAGGCATTACGCCGGAACAGATGATCGACCGCGTGTGGCACAACCACAAGCGCGATTTCGACGGCTTCCACATCGGTTTTGACCATTACTATTCCACGCACTCCGAGGAAAACCGCGAGCTGGCCGGTGGCATCTACAAGAAACTGCGTGAAGCCGGACTGATTGAAGTCCGCGCCATCGAACAGTATTTCGACCCGGTGAAGGAGATGTTCCTGCCCGACCGTTTCATCAAGGGCACTTGTCCGAAATGTGGCGCAACGGATCAGTACGGCGACAATTGCGAAAGCTGCGGGGCAACGTATTCCCCCACCGACCTGAAAGACCCGTATTCCGTGGTGTCGGGCGCTGCACCCATTCGCAAGACTTCGGATCATTACTTTTTCAAGCTAGGCAAGAAAGAGGATTTCCTCAAACAGTGGACACAATCCGGCACACTGCAGAATGAATCCGCCAACAAGATGGCGGAATGGTTTGCCGCCGGGCTGGCCGACTGGGACATTTCGCGCGACGCGCCCTATTTCGGCTTCGAGATTCCCGATGCGCCGGGCAAGTATTTCTACGTGTGGCTGGATGCGCCGGTGGGTTACATGGCCAGCTTCAGGAAATATTGCACCGACCACAACATCGACTTCGATGCCTGGTGGAAAGCGGGTTCTGATACCGAGCTGTACCATTTCATCGGCAAGGACATCCTCTACTTCCACGCGCTGTTCTGGCCTGCAATGCTGGAAGCTGCGGGCTATCGCACACCGACCAGAGTGTTCGCACACGGCTTCCTCACGGTGAACGGCCAGAAGATGAGCAAGTCGCGCGGCACGTTCATCACCGCGCAAAGCTATCTGGATACCGGACTCAATCCGGAATGGCTGCGCTACTACTTCGCCGCCAAGCTGGGCGATGACATGAGCGACATCGACCTCAATATGGAAGACTTCGCCGCGCGCGTGAACTCCGACCTGGTCGGCAAGTTTGTGAACATTGCTTCACGCTCGGCCGGGTTCATTACCAAGCGTTTCGACGGCAAGCTCGCTGCCTGCCCTGCAAATGCGGCCATTCAGGCCTTGCAGGACAAGGCCAGTGAAATTGCCGCGTATTTTGACGCGCGCGAATACAGCAAGGCCGTGCGCGAAATCATGGCGCTGGCCGACATCGCCAACCAGTACGTCAACGACGAGAAACCCTGGGAGATTGCGAAACAGGAAGGGCAGGAAGCGCGGCTGCACGAAGCCTGCACGGTGGCGCTCAACTTGTTCCGCCTGTTGGCGTTGTATCTGAAACCGGTGTTGCCAAAAGTAACGCAGGCAGTCGAGTCTTTCCTGAATATCCCACCCATGTCCTGGGCAGACAGCACCTCGCTTCTGCCTGCCGGACATGCCATCCAGCCTTATTCCCACCTCATGACCCGAGTGGAAATGAAGCAGATCGAGGCACTGGTGGAAGCCAATAAACAATCTTTGGAAACCCCGCCCGCGCCTGCGCGCCACGCGGAGGCTCAGCAACATACGACGAGCAAGAACATGACAACTGCAACTTCTACACCCTCACCCCAACCCTCTCCCATCAAGGGAGAGGGAGATAAAGCCGGTACCGAGGGCATCATTTCCATAGACGATTTTAGCAAGATCGACCTGCGCATCGCGAAGATCGCCAATGCCGAGCACGTGGAAGGTGCGGACAAACTCTTGAAACTGACCATGGATCTCGGCCCGCTTGGCACACGGCAGGTATTTGCCGGCATCAAGTCGGCCTATGCGCCTGAATCGCTGGTCGGACGGTTGACCGTAATGGTCGCCAATCTCGCGCCACGCAAGATGAAGTTCGGCATGAGCGAGGGCATGGTACTGGCTGCCAGCGACACCAGCGGCGATGTGCCCGGCTTGTTCATTCTGTCCCCGGACTCCGGTGCCACGCCGGGCATGAAGGTCAAGTAAACCCATGCCACCCTGCCTGCACCTGCTCATCACCGGCCAGGTTCAGGGTGTCTGGTTTCGCGAGTCCATGCGCCAGGAGGCCTTGGCTCAGGGTGCAACGGGCTGGGTGCGCAACCTGCCGGATGGAAAAGTGGAAGCGGTCGTTTGCGGCAGCGAGGAAGCGGTTCAGGCACTGCTGAAATGGGCAAAAAGGGGACCGCCGCTGGCCAGGGTAACCAGCATCGAAACCTGCGAAACCCCGCCAGAACCCTTTTCCACCTTCGAAAAACGCTAACCAGCCAAACCGGGACAAAAAAAAGCCCGGCAATTGAATTGCCGGGCATAAATCCACCAAAGGAGGAGGATGGAGGAGACAACACGACTCGCTGTTTAAGGCGCTTCGTGTTATTAGTATTATCTAATATAGTTATCTAAAAAGCAAGTATTGTTTCTGTCACGCCACACATTGACCAAAATGTGTTGCATAAAAACCATGATTATTGGTGTTGCCTCGCGAAACGGGCGATCAGTAAAGCACCCGAACCTGATCCGGCTTGAGCCACTGCCCCAGAAGCTCGATCAGCCGGTCATTAAGCTGGACCTGCCAGCCGCTGCCAAGGCTAACGTTACAGGCGGCCTTGCCATTGTGATAGACGATCGTGACCGGACAACCGCCGTCCGCACTGAGATAGGGCGACAGTATCTCCTTGAGTTTGGCGCCATTCGAATGGCCGTTACACGACAACCTCAACTCTCTGGCAAACCGGCCGCGCGCATGGGTCAGGTCATAGACTCTCTCGGCCGTAACTCGCAGTCCGCCCGAGTAGGCGTCCTCGCTGACCTTGCCTTCCACCACCAGCAGTTCGTCTTCCTTGATCCAGTCGCGATAGGCATCATAAGTCTCTGAAAACACAACCACTTCCAGCGGAGTTGTGCCATCGTCCAGCAGTACGATGGCCATCTTGCCGCGACGGGACATTTGCGTCCGGACGGAAACAATAATACCGGCCAGCCATTGCAGGTCTCGCGAAGCCTGAAGCTGGTTGAGCCGGCTTTTTATGAAACCGGAAAGCTCGCCCGCGCAGGCATTAAAAGGGTGCCCACTCAGATAAAAACCCAGCGCAGATTTCTCCTGCAGCAACTTTTCGCGCTCAGGCCAGACAGGAATCTCGATACAAGGTTCGCCCGTTGCCAGGTGGCCGGCATCATCGCCAAACAGGCTGTTCTGGGAACCGCCCCGGGAGGCCTGTTCGGCAGACTCCATGGCCACCGGGATACTTGCCATCAGACTTGCCCGATGGCTGTTAAGCGCATCCAGCGCGCCGGCCTTGATCAAGGCTTCCAGCACCCGGCGATTCAGGAAACGCTTGTCCACCCGCCGGCACAAATCGAACAGTCCCGTGTAAGGCCCGTTCTGTTTCCGCTCCGCCACAATGGCGCCAATCGCCGCCTCGCCTGTTCCCTTGATGGCGCCCAGACCGTAGCGGATTTCATGAGCGCCAACGGGCTCGAACCTGTAATCCGAAAGATTAATATCCGGCGGCATGATGTTGATGTTATTGTTTTTCGAGTCCTCATAAAACACGCGAACCTTGTCAGTGTCCGCCATTTCCGAAGACAGCGTGGCCGACATGAACTCGGCCGGGTAATGCGCCTTGAGCCAAGCAGTGTGATAAGCGATCAGAGCATAGGCAGCGGAATGTGATTTGTTGAAACCGTACTCGGCGAATTTTTCCATCAGGTCGAAAAGCCGCCCGGCCAGCCTGTCGTCCACGCCACGATTCTTGGCGCCAGCGAGAAAAATCTCGCGCTGCTGAGCCATTTCCTCGGCCTTTTTCTTGCCCATGGCGCGCCGCAGCAAATCCGCGCCTCCAAGCGAGTAGCCTGCCAAGATTTGCGCCACCAGCATCACCTGCTCCTGATAGACGATGATGCCGTAGGTGGATTTCAGCACCGGCTCCAGATCCGGGTGGAAATACTCCGGCTTCTGCCTGCCCTGCTTGCGCGCGATGAAATCATCCACCATGCCCGAGCCTAATGGCCCGGGTCGGTTCAACGCCATCAGGGCAATGATGTCTTCGAAACAATCAGCTTTAAGTTTGCGCTCCAGGTCCTTGGCGGAACGGGATTCAGACTGGAACACGGCGGTGGTGTTTCCCTCCCCGAACAACCTGTAAACCGCCGGATCATTCAACGGCAAGTCTTCAAGCCGGAAGTTTTCCTGGCCCGGCTGGCGACGCACAAATCGCACCGCCTCGTCCAGAATGGTCAGAGTGCGCAGCCCCAGAAAGTCGAATTTAACCAGGCCGATGGCCTCGACATCGTCCTTGTCGAACTGGGAAACATAGTTGTCGGCGCCCTCCTGACGGTACAACGGGCAAAAATCGGTCAGCCTTCCGGGTGCTATCAACACGCCCCCCGCGTGCATGCCCACATTGCGGATCATGTCCTCCAGCTTTTCCGCCAGGCCAAAGAGTTCCTGCACCTCTTCCTCCTGGTCGAAACGCTCTTTCAGCTGGGGCTCCATTTCCAGCGCCTTCTTCAGCGAGACCGGCTTGACGCCCTCAACCGGCACCATTTTGGAGAGCTTGTCGCAGTAGGTGTAGGGCATGTCCAGCACGCGCCCCACGTCGCGAATCACTGATTTCGAGCCCAAAGTACCGAAGGTGGCAATTTGCGAAACCGCGTCATGGCCGTACCGGTCTTTTACATACTGGATGACTCGTTCGCGGTTGTCCTGGCAGAAATCCACGTCAAAGTCGGGCATGGACACACGTTCCGGGTTAAGAAACCGCTCGAACAGCAGGTCGTAACGCAAGGGATCCAGATCGGTAATGCCCAGGCTGTAGGCCACCAGCGAGCCCGCGCCCGAACCGCGCCCAGGCCCAACCGGCACGCCGTTGTTCTTGCCCCAGTTGATGAAGTCAGCCACGATCAGGAAGTAGCCCGGGAAACCCATCTGGATGATGGTGCCCAGCTCAAAATCCAGTCGCGCCTGATATTCTGGATATTTTGCCGCGCGCTCCGCTTCATCGGGATAGAGATGCGCCATGCGCGCAGCAAGTCCTGCTTCGGATTGGTTGCGGATGTAATCGTCCAGGCTTTCGTTATTGGGCGTGGGAAACTGCGGCAGCTTGCTCTTGCCCAGTTCCAGGCTCAGATTGCACTGCCTGGCGATTTCCACACTGTTTTGCAAGGCTTCCGGCAAATCAGCAAACAATCCGGCCATTTCGTCTGGCGACTTGAAATACTGCTCCGCGGTGAAGTTGCGCGGCCGCCGCTGATCCGCCAGCAGATAGCCTTCGGCAATGCAGACCCGGGCTTCGTGCGCCTTGAAGTCCTCCGGCTTGAGGAACTGGATGGGATGGGTAGCAACGGATGAAATGCCAAGTTCGGCGCCAACTTCCAGCAAGCCATCTATCAGCATTTCGGTTTGAGGATGGCCAAATCGCTGTAATTCCAGGTAGAAACCATCCGGAAATGAGCGGTTCCAGCTTTCAGCATGTATTTTTGCCAGTTTCAGGTTACCCGCCAGAATGGCTTGAGAGACATTGCCATTAAAGCCGCCGGAAAGCGCCAGCAACCCTTCGGTGCTCATTTCAGGAAACCACGCAGGGTTGATCTCGGGCCGCCCGCGATTCATGCCTTCCCGGTATGCGCGCGTCAGGATTTCACACAGGCGGCGATAGCCTTCGCGATGCCGCACCAGTATCAACAGGCGTGAAGGCCGGTTCGGATCCGCCGTGTTGGCCACCCAGACATCCACGCCAAAAATGGGCTTGATGCCGCTGCCCCGGGCGGATTTGTAGAATTTGACCCAGCCAAATACATTGCCGAGATCCGCCAACCCCAGAGCTGGCATGTTGTATTCTTTTGCCAGGCTTACCGCCTCGTCCACCCGCACAGTGCCGTCAGTTATGGAATGTTCCGAATGCAGGCGGAGATGAATGAAGCTTGGCTCAGGCATTGCTGGATTTTACCTGCTTCACTTAATTCAGACTCAAAAAAAGCGGCCACCCGGGCCGCTTGATCTTGTGGGAAATTTACCAGTTGGTTTCCCGCTCGGGCGTTGCCGAAATCTTGTGGATGGAAAGATCCGCGCCTTGGAATTCTTCTTCCTGATCCAACCGGATGCCGATGCTGGCCTTCAATAATCCGTACACGACAAACCCGCCAAGCAGCGCGATCGCGATGCCAGCCAGCGTGCCAACCAGTTGCGCCATGAACGTCACTCCACCGATACCGCCCAGCGCCTCCAGGCCGAAAATCCCGGCGGCGATGCCGCCCCAGGCGCCGCAGAGCCCGTGCAATGGCCAGACACCCAGCACATCGTCAATCTTCCATTTATTCTGGGTAACGGTGAACATGAACACGAACAATGCCCCTGCCACCGCGCCGGTCGCCAGCGCACCCAGCGGATGCATCAGATCAGAGCCCGCGCACACTGCAACCAAGCCGGCAAGCGGGCCGTTGTGGATAAAGCCCGGGTCATTGCGTCCGGCGAAAAGCGCCGCAATCGTGCCGCCCACCATGGCCATCAACGAATTGACTGCCACCAGTCCGCTGACTGCTTCCAGCGTCTGTGCCGACATGACATTGAAGCCAAACCAGCCCACGGTCAAAATCCAGGCACCTAACGCCAGGAACGGGATGCTCGAAGGCGGATGAGCGGCCACACCGCCATCCTTGCGATAGCGCCCCTGACGGGCGCCCAGCAGAACCACCGCCGCCAGACCGATCCAGCCGCCGACCGCATGCACCACAACCGATCCGGCAAAGTCATGCAGACTGGCGCCAAATAACGATTCGAGCCAAGCCTGGAAACCGTAGTTGCCGTTCCAGACCATGCCTTCAAAAAACGGGTAAACGAAGCCAACCAGCAGAAACGTTGCCGCAAGCTGGGGATTGAACCTGGCGCGTTCGGCAATGCCGCCAGAAACAATAGCCGGGATGGCGGCTGCAAACGTCAACAGAAAGAAGAACTTCACCAGGTCATAGCCGTTTTTATTCGTAAGCTCGCCGGCACTCGAGAAGAAATCCACGCCATAGGCGATGGCATAGCCAATGAAAAAATAGGCAATTGTTGAAACACTGAAATCCGTCAGGATTTTTACCAGCGCATTGACCTGATTTTTCTTGCGCACGGTTCCCAGTTCCAGAAATGCAAACCCGGCGTGCATGGCCAGCACCATGATGGCGCCGAGCAATATAAAAAGTACATCACTGCCTGCTTTGAGTGTCTCCATTTGGGGCATCCTTAAGGTTTAATTGGGGCATAGGTAGCAACAATCATTCCATGCCACAGCTTATTGTTTTTAAAGGGGAAACCCAAGAGGCTTACGGATCCGAACGCCCCTAAACAGTGCAGGAAGAATTTGCGCGCCCTAAACTTGGGCGGATGAATCCGGTTTGCCGGTCTTTATTTGATCGTCAATGCTGTCCAGTTCCGCTTCCATTTGCTCGTCTGTCATGGGCGTATAGTCGGATGGATATGAAGATTGAGGCTGCTCTTCAGCCGGTTTGACCTTGCGAAGAAAACTCGCGACCAGAATGCCAAACTCATACAGTATCCACAACGGAACAGCCAGCATGATCTGGGAAATGACATCCGGCGGCGTGAAAATCGCGCCAATGACAAAGGCGCCGACAATCACGTAGGGACGGGCTTCACGCAGTTTTTCGATCGTTACCATATTGGATATCACGAGCAGTATCACCACCACCGGCACCTCGAACGTGATACCGAAGGCGATGAACAACGTCATGACAAAGTCGAGATAGGCACCAATGTCGGGCGCGAAGTTGACCCCCTCAGGCGTTGCGCCTGCAAGGAAACCGAACACGATAGGGAACACCAGAAAATAGGCGAAGGACATGCCGACAAAGAACAGCAGCACACTGGCAACCAGCAATGGCAGCGCCAGTCTTTTCTCGTGGCGATACAGGCCCGGCGCGATAAACGCCCACATCTGGTACAACACGAAAGGCAGCGCAATCAAAAAAGCCGCCATCAAGGTAACCTTGACCGGAATGAAAAAGGTCGAAGCCACCGCAGTCGCGATCATCTGGCTGCCTTGTGGCAACTTGGAAATAAGCGGCTGGGCAAGCAAGGTGTACAGATCGTTCGCCCAGGGAAACAGGCCGATGAAAATCACCACCACCACTGCAACCGTCTTCAGCAGACGGTCACGCAGTTCGATCAGATGGGAAATGAAGGTTTCCTGCTTGTCAGGCGCGTCGCTCATGACTTGTTTGGATTATTTGCGCTGGCCGGGTTGTCTTCTTCAAAAGCGATTTCAGTTTGCTCAGTGGGCTGAGCAGTTTCCGCCACATCCTGCTCCTGGCGGATTTTCTCCATTTCGACCTCGGTCACGGAATTTGGACCTTCCGTCGCCGCCATGGCCTTGAGGACTTTCTCGGCCGGGTTCACGACTTCTTCGCGAATGGTGTATTCCGTATCCTCAACCCGGTTCTGAATACCGAGCGCGGTATTCTCGACCGACTCCTTGAAGGTTTGCCCGGCCTTGCGCAACTCCTCCAGTTGAACCTCGCGGCTGATATCGGACTTGACGCTGGACACATAACGCTGGAAACGTCCGAGCAAATGCCCGGCCGTGCGTGCCACCTTGGGTAGCCGCTCGGGGCCTACCACCAGCAGCGCCACCACGCCAATTACAAGTAGTTCTGTAAAGCCAATGTCGAACATGGGAAGTGAGAACCGAGGCGTGAGGTGGCGTTGGAGACAAACTCCACACCCCTCACTCTTCACTCAAGAATTCTGTTTGTCTTTCACTTCCGCATCGATGGTGCGGCCGGATTCCTGACTCTTGTCGGCCACCTTGGTGCTTTCATCCTTGACGGCATCCTTGAAATTCTTCACCGCGCCGCCCAGGTCGGAGCCCATGTTGCGCAGCTTCTTGGTACCGAATATCAGCAATACGATCAGCAGAACAATCAGCCAGTGCCAAATGCTAAAACTACCCATGATTTGTCTCCTCTAAATTAGCCGCGGACTGGGTCGCCGCCGCCAAAAACATGTATGTGAATATGAAACACTTCCTGGCCACCACCGCGCCCGGTGTTGATCAGGGTCTTGAACCCCGATTCCAGCCCCTGTTCCTTCGCAAGCCTGGGCGCCAACAGCAGCATTTTACCCATCAACGCCTGATGTTCTGGCAAGGCATCCGCCAGAGAAGCAATATGCGTCTTGGGAATAATCATGAAATGCACTCGCGCGAATGGGTGAATGTCGTGGAATGCATAAACATCCTCATCCTCGTACACCTTGCGCGATGGAATCTCGCCCGCGATGATCTTGCAAAAAATGCAGTCGCTCATGATTTTCTTGAAGCCTTCTCTTCAATGCCGGAAACGCCTTCTCGGCGCGCCAATTCGTTCAAGACGTCCTGGGCGCTCAAACCGCGGCTGGCCAGCAGGATGAGGGTATGAAACCACAAATCCGCCACCTCGTAGATGATCTTTTCGTTCTGGGCGTCCTTGGCTGCCATGACGGTTTCCGTGGCCTCCTCGCCGATTTTCTTCAGAATCGCGTCCTCCCCCTTGGCGTACAGTCTGGCCACATAGGAGGAATCCGGCGCTGCGGATTTTCGCGCTTCCAGGGTCTCGGTCAAGCGTTTGAGGATGTCATCGCTCATTTCTTGTATATCTCGCTCGGGTCTTTCAGCACGGGATCGACTGCCACCCACACGCCGTTTCTCAGCACACGATAAAAACAGCTTTCACGTCCAGTATGACAGGCAATTCCACCTTGTTGTTCAACCTGTAGCACGATGACATCTTCGTCGCAATCGAGCCGGATTTCCCTGACCTTCTGCACATGACCGGATTCCTCGCCCTTGTGCCAGAGTTTGTTGCGAGAACGCGACCAGTAAACCGCTTCGCCCTTATCAGCCGTTTGTGCCAGCGATTCGCGGTTCATCCAGGCAACCATGAGGATGCGCCCGGATCCGGCATCCTGCGCGATGGCCGGTGCGAGTCCTTTTTCGTCCCAGCGGATTTCATCGAGCCAGTTCACAGCCTGACCTCGATGCCCTGCTGCTGCATGTAGCGCTTGGCCTCATCCACCGTATATTCGCCAAAGTGAAAAATGCTGGCGGCCAGCACGGCATCTGCATGGCCGATCTTTATGCCCTCCACCATGTGCTGCAGGTTGCCCACGCCGCCGCTGGCGATAATGGGTATATCAACAGCATCCGAAATCGCACGCGTCAGTTCCAGGTCGAACCCGCTCTTGGTGCCGTCGCGATCCATGGAAGTCAGCAGCAATTCACCCGCGCCCAGCTCTTCCATCTTTTTCGCCCATTCAACGGCATCGATGCCGGTGGGTTTGCGTCCGCCATGAGTAAAGATTTCCCAATGGCCGTCCACGCGCTTGGCATCGATCGCAACCACAATGCATTGGGAACCGAAATAGCCTGAAGCATCCGCCACCAGTTGCGGATTGGTGACCGCCGCCGTGTTGATGCCCACCTTGTCCGCGCCAGCATTAAGCAATCGGCGCACATCTTCCGTCTTGCGCACGCCGCCGCCAACAGTCAGGGGAATGAATACCTGCTCGGCAACCGCTTCGATAATGTGCAAAATGAGATCCCGGTCATCGGAACTTGCCGTGATGTCGAGAAAGGTCAGTTCATCCGCGCCGGCATCGTTGTAGCGCCTGGCAATCTCGACCGGATCACCCGCGTCCTTCAACTCAACAAAGTTGACGCCCTTGACCACGCGGCCCGCAGTAACGTCCAGACAGGGAATGATGCGTTTGGCGAGCATTATTCCCCAAATACCTTGCCGGCCAGCTCATCGGCCAGCTTCTGCGCCGCGGCAAAATTCAAGGTACCCTGGTAGATGGCGCGGCCGGTAATGGCGCCCATGATGCCTTCTGACGCAACAGCCGAGAGATTTCTCACATCATCAAGATTGGTGATGCCGCCACTGGCAATCACCGGGATATGCAAGGCCTGAGCAAGCTTGACCGTGGCCTCGATATTGACACCGGTCAACATGCCATCCCGTCCGATGTCGGTATAGATCACGCCTTCCACGCCATAGTCCTGGAAACGCTGGGCCAGATCGACCACATCGTGATCCGTCACCTTGGACCAGCCATCCACCGCGACCTTGCCGTCTTTCGCATCCAGCCCAACGATGATGTGTCCGGGAAAGGCATCGCACGCTTCGTGCAGGAATCCGGGATTCTTCACCGCAGCAGTGCCGATGATGACATAGCGGATACCGTCATCAAGGTAGCGTTCTATCGTATCCAGATCACGAATGCCGCCGCCAAGTTGAACCGGAATTTCGTCACCCATTTCCTCGACGATGGCCTTGATGGCTTCTTCATTCACCGGTTTGCCGGCAAACGCGCCATTCAGATCAACCAGATGCAGGCGGCGAGCGCCCTGCTTCACCCAGTGGCGCGCCATGGCAGCCGGGTCTTCGGAAAAGGTCGTGGCGCGGTCCATTTCGCCTTGTTCCAGGCGCACGCAGTGGCCGTCCTTGAGGTCGATGGCAGGGATAATCAGCATGATGCGGTGTAAGTCAGGTTAGGCACAGTTTGAATCGGCCATGTTGCAGGCCGATTTCGTTTTGAAAGGATCCCAGGTGATGAAATTGCCCAGCAAGGTCAAACCAGCCTGGGCGCTTTTCTCCGGATGAAATTGCACAGCGAAGATATTACCCGAGGCAACCGCGCAGGTGAATGGGAAGGGGTAATGCGAAAAACCGGCCACGCTGTCCGGCAAGGCCGGCTGCACGAAATAGCTGTGCACGTAATAGAACCGGCTGCCATCTTCAATGCCCGCCCACAGCGGATGAGCGCCGGTTTGGAAAACGTTGTTCCATCCCATGTGCGGCACCTTGAGCTTTTCGCCCGCGGCGTCATGCATGGCTTCTTTCGGAAAACGCACAACCCCGCCCTTGAGGATGCCGAGGCAGGGCGTGTCCCCCTCCTCGCTATGCTCGAACAACACCTGCAAGCCCATGCAAATACCCAGAAACGGCTTGCTGCGGGCCGCTTCGGTGATTACGCCGCGCAAGCCGCGTGCATCGATTTCACGCATGCAGTCACGCGCCGCGCCCTGACCAGGAAACACCACGCGGCCAGCCGAGAGGATTTCATCCGGATCAGATGTGACTTTGACCGTGGCATTGGGCGAAACATACTCCATTGCCTTGTCCACCGAACGCAGATTGCCCATGCCGTAATCGATCACGGCAATGTCCAGTTTGGTCACAAGCTGCCCTTTGTACTCGGCATTTGTCCGGCCATGCGTTCGTCCACCTCAACTGCCATTCGCAATGCGCGACCAAAGGCCTTGAAGATCGTCTCAGCCTGGTGGTGCGCATTGATGCCGCGAAGATTGTCGATATGCAGCGTGACGCCCGCGTGATTGACAAATCCACGGAAGAATTCCAGCAGCAGGTCGACATCGAACTCGCCGATGCGCGCTCGGGTGTAATCGACGTGATATTCAAGTCCCGGACGGCCAGACAGATCGATCACGACTCGCGACAAGGCTTCGTCCAGCGGCACATAGGCATGGCCGTAGCGGCGAATGCCCTTCTTGTCGCCCACAGCCTTCGAGAATGCCTGACCCAGCGTAATGCCGGCATCTTCAACCGTGTGATGCGCATCGATGTGCAGGTCGCCCTTGGCCTGGATATCCAGGTCGATCAGGCCATGACGCGCAATCTGGTCCAGCATGTGATCGAAGAACGGCACGCCGGTATCGAGCGTGGCTTTGCCCGTTCCATCCAGATTCATCGTTACGGTAATCTGGGTTTCCAGGGTATTGCGTGAAACTTGAGCAGTGCGCATGGCAGTCAGGGATTGGGAATCAGAAGCAGGTTTTCCAGTTCGATTCTATCAGGACAGAATCATTTTCAACGCATTTACCAGTGTTTCGCACTGCTCGTCGGTTCCTATCGTAATGCGCAGAAACGGGGCAATCCGGGCCGGTTTTTTGAAATGCCGGACGATGATGCTGTGTTCTCGCAGCCGGGCCGCCAGCTTTTCGCCCCCCCACGTGGCATGACGGGCAAATATGAAATTCGCCGAGGAGGGCAGCACGCTAAAGCCCAGCCCGGACAGTTCCGCCACCAGCCGCTCGCGAGTCGCCATGACCTTGTGCCGGGTTTCATCAAAATAGCCGCGATCCTGCATGCATGCGGTTGCGCCCGCCTGTGCGAAACGATCCAGCGGGTAGGAATTGAAACTGTCCTTGACCCGGTTCAATGCCTCGACCAATTCAGGCTGACCGATGGCATACCCCACACGCAGCCCCGCGAGTGAGTGCGACTTGGACAGTGTATGCACCACAAGAAGTTGCGGAAAGCGCGCCACCAGACTGATGGCGGACTCTCCGCCGAAATCGATATAGGCTTCATCGACAACAACCACCGATTCCCGGCTTTTTTCCAGCAGGCGCTCGATTTCCGTCAGGCCAAGCAATCTTGCGGTCGGTGCATTGGGATTGGGGAAAATGATCCCGCCGTTGGGCATGAAATAGTCATCGACGCGAATCTCGAAGGAGTCGGTCAAGGGGATTTCCCGGTATTCAATGTCATACAGTCCGCAGTAAACCGGATAGAAACTATAAGTCACGTCCGGAAACAGAATGGGCAGCTCATGCTTGAGCAGGGCCTGAAAGGCATGCGCCAGCACTTCGTCCGACCCATTTCCGACAAACACCTGATTGGCCGCCACACCGTGAAATGCACCAATCGCTTCGCGCAGCCGGTCGGAATTTGGATCGGGATACAAACGCAGCGTGCTACCCGCCTCGGCCCGCAAAGCCTCGATCACCATCGGACTGGGGCCGTAGGGATTTTCGTTGGTGTTGAGCTTGACCAGATTGGCGAGTTTGGGCTGCTCACCCGGGACATAAGGCGTCAGCCTTTTCACAACGGCACTCCAGTAGCGGCTCACGGTTTTCCCTTAGCGGTGAAGGCGATACTCCGCCGAGCGTGCATGCGCCTGCAAGCCCTCGCCATAGGCCAGCGTGGCGGCGATCCTGCCCAGGGTTTGCGCGCCCTGCTCGGACACCATGATGAGGCTGGAACGCTTCTGGAAGTCATACACACCCAGCGGCGAGGAGAACCGGGCAGTGCGTGAGGTCGGCAACACATGGTTGGGGCCGGCGCAGTAGTCACCCAGCGCCTCGCAGGTATTGCGGCCCATGAAAATGGCGCCGGCATGGCGAATCTTTTTCGCCATGGCAACAGGATCCTCAACAGACAACTCAAGATGCTCGGGTGCGATGCGATTGGCGACCTCGGCGGCTTCATCCAGATCGCGCGTCACAATGATTGCGCCGCGATTGCTGATCGAAGTTGTAATCACTTCGCTGCGTGGCATTTCGGCAACCAGCCTCTTGATTGACTGCTCGACCCGGTCCGCGAATTCCGCATCCGGTGTCAACAGAATGGATTGCGCCAGTTCGTCGTGCTCGGCCTGCGAAAACAGATCCATGGCTATCCAGTCCGGGTTGGTCTTGCCATCGCAAATGATCAGAATCTCGGACGGCCCGGCAATCATGTCGATGCCCACCGTGCCGAATACCCGGCGCTTGGCGGCTGCCACGTAGGCGTTGCCGGGCCCGACGATCTTGTCCACCTGCGGCACGGTTTGCGTTCCATAAGCCAGCGCCGCCACCGCCTGTGCGCCACCAATGGTGAATATCGTGTCCACGCCCGCGATGGCCGCCGCAGCCAGCACCAGTTCGTTTTGCTCGCCGCCCGGTGTCGGCACGACCATGATGAGTTCCCTGACGCCCGCGACCTTGGCCGGAATGGCGTTCATCAGCACAGAGGAAGGATACGCCGCCTTGCCGCCCGGCACATACAGGCCAACCCTGTCCAGTGCCGTGACCTGCTGGCCCAGCATCGTGCCATCTTCCTCGGTGTAGCTCCAGGATGCCTGCAACTGGCGCTCGTGATATTTGCGAACCCGCTCCGCGGCGGCTTCAAGCGCCTGGCGTCTTTCCGGCTCCAGTTCTGCCAGCGCCTGATCCAGCCGCGATTTGGGAAGCGTGAATTCCGCCATCGCCTTCGCGCTCATGCGGTCGAATTTGTTGGTGTATTCGACGACAGCCTCATCGCCACGGGATTTAACGTCAGCGAGAATCCTGGCCACGGTTGTTTCAATGGAAGCATCCGTTGCGTCATCGAATTGCAGGAGGCGGTCCAGCCGGGAAAGGAAGTCCGGCTGACTAGAACTAAGGCGGGTGACTGAAATCACGGCAACTATCTGATATTAAAGAATGAATTATATGGGAATTCAGGATAAAACGTCCTGTTTCCTGATGCAGGCCTGCAACAGTCTCAAAACAGGCATTCAGGCCAAAGCCAAAAATTAGACAGAGTCCAATTCCTAGATTATCATCAAATCGTCATTTTCAGATTTGGAATGCACGCCGTGATGCATTATCGCCGCGACAACATGGCCGACCTGCTAAGGGCGCACGACATCAACCCCACCCATCAGCGGATCGAGATCGCCTATGCCCTGTTTTCCAGGCAGGCGCATCTTTCTGCCGACCAGGTCATGACAATCGTCAACGACCGCCATGCCGAAACCTCCAAGGCCACGGTTTACAACACACTCAAGCTGTTTCTGGAAAAAGGCATGATCCGGGAAGTGATTGTTGATCCCTCCAAGGTTTTTTACGACCCCAATATCAGCCTGCATCATCATCTTTATGAAGTGGATAGCGGCGAATTAACCGATATCGACGCCCATCAAGTGCGCATCGAAGGCCTGCCCCAGTTGCCGGAAACAATGGAAACCGAAGGCATCGACCTGATCATCCGCGTACGCAGGAAAAAGGCCTGACTATTTCCCGACTGCTCGTTTGGCTGCCCTTCTCTCCCCATCGGCCCTTGCGGCTTTCACTTTCTCTTCAGTCGGCTCAGGAAAACGCGCATCGCTTGTTGTGACAAGGTAGTGCACCGCCCAGGCGACCTGCAGATCGGTCAATTCCTTCCTGCCTCCCTTGGCAGGCATCTGGCGTACCCCAACCAGAGCATTGCCGACAAGATCATTGAAACCCTCGCGCGCGAGTTTCTTCCATTTGGGTGTTTGCCCATGCTTTGGCGCATTCAATGCGCCACTTTTGTGACAAGTCGCGCAAACGGTATCGTACGTTGCCTTTCCCGGGTGCTCTGCCGCCCATGCAGCTGGCAAAGACAAACCCAACATTGCACCAACAAACATCATTCCTGTTGTTCTATTCACATTTATCTCCATCCCTTGCGGTGTGCCGCATTAATGGTTTTAAGTAAATCCCGAAAGGGAATATCCCTCTCGAACCGGTTGACGATTTTCATGAATGGCAGATCGCCGCCCAGCCCTGCCCCTTCGTATCTTCCCGCAATGATGTCGTCATAAAGCTGCCGCAGTGAAGCATCGAGCGCATCGATGAAGGGCGCGTAGCGTTCCATATCGTAATCTTCTTCCTCTTCCATGCAGGCGCGAAGTTCATCCACTTCGTACACGGCCTGATGGACCAGATCGACGAATTCCTCGTATTTTTCGACGTTTCTCATTGCATGCCTTCCAAGATAAAACAGGGGCTGACGCCCCTGTTTTTTTACCACAAATTTCAGATATGTTACTTGGCGATGGCTTCCAGCTTGGGGGCGCGGATCACCTGGCCGTTCAGCCCGGCGTCCTTGGCGCTGCCGCCGTAGGCTATCGTCATCAACTGGCTGTAATACAGCACCGGGATGTTGAACTTGGTGTTGTACTTGTTGTTGATGTGTCCCTGATAGATTTCCACGTTGGCCTGGCAAAGCGGGCACGGCGTGACAATCATCTCCGCGCCGTTGTCATAAGCTGACTCGACGATGTCCTTGATCTGGGCCTGCGCCTTGTCGGGTTCGGAGAATGCCAATGCGCCGCCGCAGCAGGTCACCTTCTGGTCGTAGGGCACGGCTTCTCCACCCATGGTCTCGATAATCTTGTCGAGATACATGGGGTTCTCGAAGTTCTCGCCAGCGATACCAAATGGCCGGTTGGTCTGGCAACCGACATAGCCTGCAAACTTCAGCCCCTTCAGCGGGTTTTTCACGTGTTTGCCCAGTTCCTCGAAACCGAAATCCTCGACCAGTACTTCAGCCATGTGGCGAATCTCAGGCATCACTTTGATTTGCAACCCGGCTTCCTTCAATGCTTCCTGGGTATCTGCAAGCAACTGCGACGAATGCTCGATGCGCTCCTTGGATTCCTTGGCACCCAGCCAGCAGGCGGCACAGGTGGCGACGATGTCCTGCCCAGGCAGATTGCTTTCAGCCAGCGCGAAGTTGCGCGCGTTCATGACGTGGCGCGGCAATTCACCCGCTTCGCCATAACCGATCGAAGCGCCGCAGCAGTTCCAGTCGGGGATTTCAGTCAACTGGATATCCAGCGTCTTGCACATGGACTCGACCGAAGTCAGGTAGTTGGAAGCGGATGCGCCTTTTTGCGAAGAGCAGCCGGGATAAAAAGCATATTGTTTCTTTGCCATTGTCATCTCTCCTTAAGCCTTAATGGCCTTGCGCTTTTCTTCCAGTTCGCGCGCTTTCTTCAGCATGGCATGAATGCCCTTCTGGTCCTTGCACTTGTGACCGCCGAAAATTTCAAACGGGTTGAGGCGCTTGGCTTTCAACAGGCCGAGTGCCACTTTCTGCATGGCCAGGCCCTGCTTGATGCCCTGACCAATATTGATCTTGCCTTCGGCGTCCTTGAAGTAAAGCCCGATGGACAGCTTGAGTTCATTGACACGTCCGGTGGCAATGGCGTTGTTCCAGAACAGTTTCGAGAACGCGCGAGTGGGCTGGCCCTTCGGCGCCACGCCAAGGCGATGCGCGTAGTTGGCCAGGCCGTGCATGATGTGGGTGATCGGCAACTTGCGAGGGCAGCGCACAATGCAGTTGTAGCAGGACGTGCACATCCACATCGACTGGCTGGTCAGCACTTCTTCGCGCTTGCCGGCGCGGATCATCATGAAAATTTCCTGCGGCGGATGTTCCCAGCCGGGATGGAAATTGACCGGGCACGAGCCAGAGCACACGCCGCACTGCATGCACATCTTGACCCACTCGCCCATTTCCACCTGATCTTCAACTTCCTTGAGGAAGCTGTTCTTGTACTTGGCGGCCATTTGTTGGTTTGCGCTCATTTAGTTTTCCTCCGCCTTAGAAGCCCTTGAACGGGCTCATGCCGATGTCAATGATCTGCTGGGCATACTCGTTGATGATGCGCGGCAGGTTGTCGATGTCGGTGATGGCGACTTCCAGATCCTTCACGCGCTCGGTTTCCAGATTCATGTTCTTCAGCGTGTCACCCACCTTGCTCAAACGGTAACGGCCGAGTTCGGAACCCTTGACGAAGTGGCACTGGTATTCTTCACCATGCTTGCAGCCCATGAGCATGACGCCGTCATAACCGGCGTTCAGTGCATCGGTAATCCAGATGGTGTTGACCGAACCCAAGCAGCGCACCGGGATCACCCGCACGAAGGCGGAGTATTCGTTGCGCTTCATGGCAGCCATATCCAGCGCTGGATAAGCATCGTTTTCGCAGGCCAGAATCAGGATGCGCGGCTTCTCCGAGAATTCATCCGGAATGTCCACCGCCTTGATCTGCGAGCCGACCGTATCAACGGAATAATTTTCGAAGGAAATCACGCGCACCGGGCAGGCGCCCATGCAGGTGCCGCAACGGCGGCAGCGTGATTCGTTGAACAGCGGGAAGCGCCTTTCATCTTCGTCGATGGCGCCGAAGGGGCATTCCACCGTGCAGCGCTTGCACTGGGTACAGCCTTCCAGACGCACTTTCGGGAATGACAGATCGCCCGAACGCGGATGCGCGGCGCGGCCGAGCTGCGCGTTTTCCAAGGCCTGGATCGCCTTCAGCGCGGCGCCGGTTGCATCTTCGCGCGCCTGCACCATGTCCATGGGACGGCGCACCGGGCCAGCGGTATAAATGCCGGTGCGGCGGGTTTCGTACGGGAAGCAGATGAAGTGCGAGTCGGTGAAGCCCCACTTGAACTGCGGCACGTCCGTGCCCTGACGGTATTGCAGGTTGAGCACGGAAACCTTCTTGGAGAACTGCACTGGCTGGGCGCCTTCCACTGCCTCGCCTTCGGCAGGCGCCGCCTCGGCTGGTGCATCGATGTTCACGCCGGAATTGGGCACCTGGCCCGTCGCCAGCACCACCAGGTCGGCTTCAATCTGCGCGTTCTTGTCGTCCAGGATCAGGTCGTGGAAATTCACCGTGCAGGCATTGCCATTGGGGGCGACACCAGCCACCTTGCCCTTGGTGAAGATCACACCCTTTTCCTGCGCGCTGCGGTAAAAGTCTTCGCCGTTGCCGGGTGTCCGCAGATCGGTGTAGATCACGGTCGTGTCGATGGCCGGATTGCCATCCTTGAAATACATGGCCTGCTTGATGCTGGCATTGCAGCAGTAGCCCGAGCAATACGCCAGATGTTCGCCGCTGGCGTCGCGCTGACCGGCGCACTGCACGAAGGCCACGGACTGCACCGGCTTGCCATCGGAGGGACGCAGGATGGGACCACCGTTTGCGGCCTTGGCCAAGGCTTCCAGCCCGGCCTGGTCGACCACGTTGGGCGATTTTCCATAGCCCAGATGCGGCAGCTTGTTGGCATCATACAGTTCGAAACCGGTGGCCTGGATGATGGAGCCAATGTCCTCGGTATTGATACCGCCGGACTCGGTGGCGATCTGCACCACGAAACGGCCGGGCGCGCCATCGGTCTTGGCGATAGTCGAGTTGAGGTACACCTTGATGTTGGGATCGGCTTCGATCTGTGAAACCAGATCGGCAACACCAGTATCGGCCGGCGCCTTGAAAGGTTCGTGCACGGGAATGCGCTTCCACAGCTTGCCCGCCCAGCCGCCCAGCGCGCCGGTCTTTTCCACCAGCACCACGGGATAGCCGGTCTTGGAGGCTTCCAGCGCGGCGGTCATGCCGGTGACGCCGCCGCCAACGACCAATAGTGTTCTGTTGGAACCGGTATTCACGTTGCCGCCTGGTGCGGTCATTGCCTTGACTTCGGCGCAGCCCATGCGGATGTAGTCTTCCGCCATGTCCTGCGTGGTCTCGCGCGCCTCGTCGGTATCCGGTCGAATCCAGATCACGCCCTCGCGCAGGTTGGCGCGCGTCACGGCATTGTTCGGAAAATGGAAAGCTTCGGTCTTGGCGCGGCGCGAGCAGGCGCCGATCATGATGTGGGTCACACCCTCGTTGGCGATGTCGTTCTTGATCATCGCTACGCCATCGGCGTTGCACAGGAAGTCGTGCTGCTTGACGACCTGCATCTTGCCTTCCTTTTGCGCGATGCCGGCCAGCTTGTCGGTATCCAGGCGCTCGCCCAGGCCGCAACCCTTGCAGATATACGCGGCAAATTTCTTTTCTTCAGCCATTTCTAAAATCTCCTGCTCAGGCTTCGGCGCGAGCCACTTTGTTGACCACCTGGATAGCGCGAAGCGCCGCCGCCGTCGCGGACTGCACGGCGCGGTTCACATCCAGTGCATTGCTGGCGCAGCCAGCGCCAAACACGCCGCCGTTAGCCGGGTCTGCCTCGATGAAGCCACTGGAATCGGCGACGATATGGCCGGGAATGGACACACCCTTGACGGAAGGCTCCATGCCAACCGCCAGCACCACCAGATCATGCGGGTTTGAATAGCGCTTGTAGCCTTCGGTGTTCACGCCCCAGCACACGGGATTGCCCTGTGCATCCTCGGAGATGCGGGCGACCTTGGACTTGATGAAGGACACGCTGGGATCAGCCTGCACCTTCTGATAAAAATCCTCGAAACGGTCGATGGCGCGAATGTCGATGTAGTAGATGGTGGACTTGCCGTCATCCGGGTTTTTCTCGCGCACGTAATGCGTCTGCTTCAGCGAAGCCATGCAGCAAATCCGTGAGCAGTGACGCAGATGGTTCTCGTCGCGCGAACCGGCGCACTGGATGAAGGCCACGTTCTTCGCTTCCTTGCCGTCGGACGGGCGCAGGATCTTGCCGCCGGTGGGCCCGTGCGGGTCGGCCAGGCGCTCGAACTCCACACTGGTGATCACGTTCTTGTAGCGGCCATAACCGTAGGGCTGAATCTTCTTCGCATCGTAGGGCTGCCAGCCGGTGGCCCACACCACAGCGCCGGCCTTGATCTCAATGGTCTCTTCCTTCTGGTCGAGGTCGATGGCGCTGTACTTGCACGCGGCCCTGGCGGCCTCGGCATCGGGCGTGCCGATGATGGAAGGATGCAGAATGTAGCGCTGGGGATAAGCCATGGCGGACGGAATGTACGCCGCCTTCATCTTGCCCAGGTTGTAGTTGAAGGGATTGTCGACCTCGGTCTTCACCGCGTCGGCGCAAGCGCCGCAGGCGGTGCAGTTTTCGTTGACATAGCGCGGCGTGATTTTCACCGTGGCCGTGTAGTTGCCGGTGGAGCCGGAAATGCCCGTCACTTCGGCCTGGGTCAGCACGCGCACACGCGGATTGGCCTTGAGGCGGCGCAGGTTGATTTCCAGACCGCAGGTCGGATGACACATCTTGGGAAAATAGCGGTAAAGCTGCGAAGTACGGCCGCCCAGGGCGGGATTCTTTTCCAGCAGCACGACCTGCTTTCCGGTTTCGGCGGCTTCAAGCGCCGCGGTCATGCCGGAAATGCCGCCGCCCACCACGAGGATGGTCTCGTTGGTTGCTACGATGTCCGTCATCAGGTCCTCCAATGCAACGGATGCGGGGTGTGAAAATGTGTCATGAATACGCTTCAACCCCTTACGCGTACTCAAAAATCTGGTGGTGCGATGTTACTCTGATGGGCATTTACAAGCCACAGGATGGGCGCCCGTTTTTGATCGAAGTTTCTTATATGCGAATAGAGGGGACTTAAGAAATAACCCTCAAACACGGGGGGCTATACGTGAGGCGTCACGCGAGGCTGACTGCTGGGCACGGTTTCCGGAACCGGCACCGCGACAACCTCGAATTGCATCGTGGACAGATCACCAAGAATGTAAGTTGGCGCATGCCCCACTCCGCCCACCGTGCCGGGATTCAGCATCCAGGTTTGGCCGCCCTTCACATTATCAACCCGCGACAAATCCGGCCGGTGGTCATGGCCGCAGCAGACCAGATCGTATTCCCCGGTGCACGCCATGGCTTTGGCGTAATGCGGATAATGCACGATGAAAATATGCCGGTCGGCCAGCGTGAAGGCCGCATCCTGGCCGTGGTAGCGCACCACGCTGCCCGGTTCGGCGGCCAGTCGCGTCATGTTGTACAGGTCGCCGGTGTTGTTGCCATGGATCACATGAACCGGCAGCTCGTATTTCTGCAGCACGCGCAAGGTCGTCGGCGCCACCACATCGCCGCAATGCAGCACCGCCTCGGCGCCGCGCGCCTTGGCGTCTTGAACCGCCGCACCCATCAGGTGCCGGTTGTCGTGGGAATCGGAAAGAATGCAGATTTTCATACAAATACTAGATTCAAGACACAAGACTCAAGAAGCAAGGAACAAAATCAGTTTTTTCTTGCTTCTTGTTTCTTGCATCTTGTTACTCAGAAAGCGGGTTTGGTCTCCGCGTTACGATACCGCTCCACACCCGCCATGATTTCGGCACGTGCGTCATCAGCTCCTGTCCAGCCTTCCACCTTGACCCACTTGTTCTTTTCCAGATCCTTGTAGTGCTCGAAGAAGTGGGAAATCTGCGATAGCAACAAAGGCTGCATATCTTCCGGCCTGTTCACGCCTTGATACAGGCCGCACAGCTTGTCCACCGGCACAGCAAGAAGCTTGGCATCGACGCCCGCTTCGTCTGTCATTTTCAGCATACCGATCGGCCTGCAGCGCACCACCACGCCGGTAATCAGCGGAATCGGCGTCACCACCAGCACATCGACCGGGTCGCCGTCGTCCGACAGCGTGTGCGGAATGTAGCCGTAATTGCAGGGGTAGTGCATGGCCGTGGACATGAAACGGTCGACAAACATCGCCCCGGACTCCTTGTCCACCTCGTACTTGATCGGCTCGCCATGAGCCGGAATTTCGATGATGACGTTGAAATCGTCCGGCAGATTGCGGCCGGAACTGACGCGATCGAGACCCATGACTGCTCACCTGGAAAGAAGAAAGGGCGGATTATACCTGCTTGGCCGCCGCCTTTCCTCACGCGCGACTATCGGTAGTGCTGCTGGCACGGGAATTCAGGATATCAATTACGGATTGGACAGTTTTGCTCATGTCGGGACTCCCTGATTAGTTTGCGGATGGCAGATCGAAATCGACGTTGACAGCGGTAATACGACTCCGGTCGTATAACCAACCCATTACATCTAATGCTTCACGTATCAGTGCCAACACATCATGCTGAGCATTCGTTAGTTCTGGTGGTATCCGGATACCGCGTATATTCCAATAAAGGATGTATCCGTCATTCATATTGCCACTGAACTTTGATGTGCCAACAAAATTTACCAAGCTACCATGCCAACTCAGTACATAGTACTTGTCTTCGGGCGTGCCCTCATACGAACCGCCCTCAGATTTCGCGTGTACCAAGAACGCTCTTCTTTCTCGATCGATAGCCCACTTCCACAATGTTGGCTTCGAGCCATCACGTAGTGTAGTGACCGGAAAATCAAACTTCACCTTTTCTTCTTCGGGTATAAGTTCATTCACAAACGCCATGGCTTTGGTCTCCTTTTTTTGATTGGTTCACGCACCCCAAGGGGCATTCCTAATTTTCCAAGGGCCAGGTAAAACTCATAAAAAAGCCCTGCGACATCGAGCAGGGCCCTTGTAAAAGATGGCATGTAGTTTAGTTGAGGATGCCCTTCAGCAAATCCTCCAGCGAGGGCTTTTCTTTCTTGGCAGGCTGCGCGGGCTGCGTTGTAGCCGGGACTGGCGCCGGGGCGGCGACTGGCTGGCTCTTGATGTTGAGCACCTGTCCGTCCGGACCCAGTTTCAGGCCTTCCACCAGCAGGGTGATGTCGATTTCGTTGCCGAGCAATCCCCCACCGGAGCTGTCGAGATATTTAGTGATGCCGTAGTCACCGCGATTGAGGGTAAACCTGCCTTCGAATGCGGCGCGCTGGTTGCCCCAAGGATCGGGCGCGAAGCCGAGAACCTTGTAGGGGATTTCGACCGTGCGCGTGGCACCATGCAGGGTGAGCTGGCCGGTCATGACGCCGGTGTCCTTGCCGGTGGATCTGAAGCCGCTGCTGACGAAACGCATGTTGGGATATTTGTTGGCGTCAAAAAAATCCGCCGTCAGCAAATGCGTGTCGCGCTCGCGATGGCCGGAATCCAGCGAATAGAGGTTGATGGTGACATCGGCGTTGCCGGTGTTGGGGTTGGCGGGGTCGAGCATCAGCGTGCCCTTGATGCCGGTGAAGGTGCCTGTTGTCTTGCCGACTATGTGACGGATGCTCCAGTTGGCAAAGCTGTGGGTGTCGTCGATCTTGTAGGATTCTGGCGCGGCCCAGGCAAGTGGCGCGACCAGAAGACCAAGGGCTAACAGTTTCATTTTGTGCATGGCGTCTCCTTGAGTTAAAGGTGATTCAAGACAAATCCCCCGGCGCTAGGCGCCACCCCCTTTATCAAGGGGGTTAGTACACCTGTGTGCTCTCATCCTTTGACACAGGCACCTTGATGCTGTCCGAGGTGTATTGCACGCGGGTGCGGTTATCCCCGACTGCAATTCCTTTCGCAGCCACTGACCACGTCAGGGACTGCTTGGGCGCCAGGGACGCCACCGGGGCAAAGCTAACGTTTTGACCCGCCACAGTGGCGGAGGTTGCGCCAGCGGAAGAAACCGGCTGCAGGCCGGCCGGGAAACTCATCTGCACGCGGATGTTGCTGTCCGAAGCCGTGCCCTGGTTGGTCAGCGTGATTTTGAATTCGGTCATGTCGCCTTCCTTGATGGGGTCGGCCGTGTCGGACATTTGCAGCGACAGACCCGGCAGGCCGCGCCACAGCGTGGAATATTCACTTTCGGCCGTCACCCCTTCCGCTGACTTGAATTTGACCACGTTTTTGTAGACGCCCGGCGTCATCGCCGTGGTGATGACCGAGAACAGCTTCTGCTCGCCCGGTGCAAGCTGCTCGATGTTCCAGACAGCGTTGTTGCCGGACAGAGTCGCACCATTGGCCTGCAGGATTTTTCCTTCCGCCGGCAGGCTGTTGGTGATCACCACATTTTTCAGCGGCACATCGCCGGGGTTGGTGACGGTGATGTCGTAAGGCGCCGGCTTGCCGACATACTGGTCATCCATGCCCTTGCTGGCAAGGTTGATGGTTTGCAGCAGCATGAGGGTATTGCTTTCGGCCGCCACCGTCACGGCATTGGCGGCATTGAGCAGGGCGATGTTCTTGACCGGGCCTTTTTGAAGCGACTTCAGCACCACGGGAATGGAACGTGTTTGTCCCGGCTGGAGGTCGCCCACCTGCACTACCACTTCCCGGCTGCCGCTGGCGTGGCTCATGCCTTCCGGCACGCGGTCGGTCAGCACCACGCCCTTGGCGGCATAGGTGCCGGCATTGGTCGCGTCCAGCTTGTAGGTCACATCGCTGCCAACCAGCGCCGTCGCAGGCGCGGTTTTGCTCAGAGCCAGTTTGGCCTTGCCCACCATGGTCGCGGCAAGCGCCTGAGGCTCGACTGTCACGGTGGTATGGCCCTCGATGCGGCCTTCCTGTTCGGGCCTCAAGGTCACATTAAGGGTTTTTGTCGAGCCTCGTTCCAGTTGTGGAAAGCTCCAGATGAGCTGATTGCCCACCACCACGGCTTCAGGCTCGCTGCGGATGAATTTGGTGTTTGCAGGAATTTCTTCGCGGATCGTCACATTGCGCGCATTGTCGCGGGCATGGACCTCGATGGAATACGTCGCCTCCTGGCCAAGTTCCAGCAAGCCGGGCAGTTTCTTGGAAACATTGACCAGCCCCTGCTTCATCTCAAAGCTGGTGTTCTCGACTTGCGCCGCCTGAGAGGACTGCGACATGCCATCCGTCGTGGTGGCAGCCCTGCGGTTTGCACAGCCCGAAACAGTCATTGCGAGAGCCAGAATAATGGCTGCCGGACGCGTGAAAGAATGAAACATGAACAACGTCTCCTGATGATCTTGTTGCATGGAGCCGCAAGCATACTCCACGGGCTTGAAGCTGTCAGCGGAAAGAAAGAAGCCGGCAAGAGCCGGCTTTAAATTCAACCCAGGCGTCGGCATGCACCGGGCCTGGCAAAAACAATAACGATTACAACAAGGGCACGATCAGCAGCGCCACGATGTTGATGATCTTGATCAAGGGATTCACGGCCGGGCCTGCTGTGTCCTTGTATGGATCGCCGACAGTGTCGCCGGTCACCGCGGCCTTGTGGGCGTCCGAGCCCTTGCCGCCGTGGTTGCCTTCCTCGATGTACTTCTTGGCGTTATCCCACGCGCCACCGCCGGTGGTCATGGAAATCGCCACGAAAATGCCGGTGATGATGGTGCCGAGCAGCACGCCGCCCAGCGCCTTGGGGCCGAGGATCAGACCGACCAGCACCGGGACCAGCACGGGCAGCAGCGACGGAATCATCATTTCCTTGATAGCCGCCTTGGTCAGCATGTCGACGCAGGTGCCATATTCCGGCTTGGCCCTGCCTTCCATGATGCCGGGGATTTCGCGGAACTGGCGGCGAACTTCCACCACCACGGAGCCCGCAGCGCGGCCCACGGCTTCCATGCCCATGGCGCCGAACAGATAGGGCACCATGCCGCCGATGAACAAGCCGATGATGACCATGTGATCGGACAGGTCGAACACGGCGGAGATGTTGTTGGCTTCCAGCGCGTGCGTGTAGTCCGCGAACAACACCAGCGCGGCCAGACCAGCGGAACCGATGGCATAGCCCTTGGTCACGGCCTTGGTGGTGTTACCTACGGCATCCAGCGGATCGGTGATGTTGCGGATTTCATCCGGCAATTCGGCCATCTCGGCGATGCCGCCGGCGTTGTCGGTGATGGGACCGTAGGCGTCCAGCGCGACGATGATGCCGGTCATGGACAACATGGCCGTTGCCGCAATGGCAATGGCGTACAGGCCGCCCAGGGCATAGGCGCCCCAGATGGCCAGGCACACCGCGATGACCGGTGCGGCAGTGGACTTCATCGACACACCCAGCCCGGCAATGATGTTGGTGCCGTGACCGGTGGTGGAGGCCTGCGCGATATGTCGAACCGGCGCGTACTCGGTCGCGGTGTAATACTCGGTGATCACCACCATGGCGGCAGTCAGCGCCAGACCGATCAATGAGGCGTAGAACAGGTTCATGCTGGAAACCATCTGGTCGCCGACCATGATGCCTTCGCCGAACATCTGCGTCGTCACCACATAAAAAGCCGGAACCGCCAGCACGCCCGCGACCATCAGACCGCGATAGAGCGCGTTCATGATCTTGCCGCCCTCGCGCGCCTTGACGAAGAAGGTACCGATGATGGAAGCGATGATGGACACGCCGCCGATTACCAGCGGGTAGACCACGGCGTTGGCCGCGTTCTCGCCCACCACCATCAGGCCGCCCAGCAGCATGGTGGCGATGATGGTCACGGCGTAGGTCTCGAACAGGTCGGCCGCCATGCCCGCGCAGTCGCCCACGTTGTCACCGACGTTGTCGGCGATCACGGCGGGGTTCCTCGGATCGTCCTCGGGAATGCCCGCTTCGACCTTGCCCACCAGATCGGCGCCGACATCCGCGCCCTTGGTGAAGATGCCGCCGCCCAGACGCGCGAAGATGGAGATCAGCGAGCCGCCGAAGCCCAGACCGACCAGCGCATGCACGGCATCCATCGTGCTGGAACCCATGGCCGTCAGCACGGCGTAATAGCCCGCCACACCCAGCAGGCCCAGACCCACCACCAGCATGCCGGTAATGGCGCCGCCCTTGAAGGCGATGTTGAGCGCCGCATTGAGGCCATTGTGCGCGGCCTGCGCCGTGCGCACATTCGAGCGCACCGACACGTTCATGCCGATGTAGCCGGCCATGCCCGAAAGCACCGCGCCGAGCAGGAAGCCGATCGCGGTCGGCCAATTGAGGAACAGCCCGACCAGCACGAACAGCACCGCGCCGACGATGGAAATGGTCAGGTATTGCCGGTTCAGATAGGCGCGCGCGCCCTCCTGGATCGCGCCGGCGATCTCCTGCATGCGCTCATTGCCGGCAGGCTGGCGATTGATCCAGCCAGTGGCGAACAT